>Ga0123352_10005048_pt1 | contig 19720 bp, 17 predicted proteins | sample TergutLab28metaG_FD_89700 | JGI IMG/M metagenome (GOLD analysis project Ga0123352, IMG submission 89700) | Labiotermes labralis P1 segment gut microbial communities from Petit-Saut dam, French Guiana - Lab288 P1 | ecosystem: Host-associated > Arthropoda: Insects > Digestive system > Gut ... | reverse complement strand
TTTCTTTCAACATTGTTATGTATTTTTTAATTTTTGGGAAAGTTTGTTTTTTTAATTCTTATTTCATGGGGTTTTTTGTTTCCTTTTCGCAAACAAAAAAAAAAAAAAACTGAGTGAGGTGGAAAAACTCAGACACAGATGATGTCCACAACTGGCAGTGAAGTCTTCTTCAGTCACCCAGAACTTCCATTTCTTGACATAGTGACTGCCCAAAAAGACTTCTATTTGTCACAGCAATAAATATCAACATCTATGTGAATGCAGCAGCAGTATGCACCATGAATAACTACTCACAGGTATGAAACTAACCGTATTAAGAAACAATCTCAGAGTCGCACAGGACTGACTTGGTAAAGTCAACACTTTATTTACACACATAATTTATATCCCCTATGAAGCCAACGTACTTCAAAACAAACCATACCATAGTTTGAACTGTGGGTCCTATGTTCCTGAAGCCCAAGGATTTAGAAAACATGACGGTGAATGGCCTTGTACAAGTCCTGCCATTGCACGTTCGCCCCAGGAAAAACACCGCGGTCATGCAATGAAGCTACTAAGATCTACATGTCATTTGGGACCACAAAGTAACCACCTGCTTCTTTCATTACTACTACTACGATTGAAACTGTAACTTTTGGCCAACAATTTTTGAATGACTAAACATAAATATCCATAATTAGCCATGCATCTGTAACATCGCATACTACAAGCGCCTTATTTATACAGCATCACTTCCAGACCTTAAGCTGACACCCACCATTCCTTGCCTTGTCTGACGTACCTGCAGCATGCGTATGTGTGTGTGTGTGTGGTGCTGTGGTTTCCACTAGCTACCGCACATATCAGGTCTACCGTGTAAACTAGATGATCTGAGACCGTGCGTGCGTGGCTGCTACCTACTCTTATCCATGCTATCAACTATCTGACTGTGACGATTATCATCCATGCGGTTTCTGCTGTAGGCGTGCGCTCAAGGTTACAGATCAGCCTAAGACATTGCATGTATGGTATAAGATGAAACATGTGCTGTTGTGATTCCACATACCTGCTGTTTAAAATAAGTAATGTTATAAGTAACTGATGCACTTGCCATATTTACTTCTACACTATATGTGCATGTACTGTATATATACATTGCTGCTAAACACATTGCAATGACAGCTGCTTTAATGCAGGATTTCTTGATTTTCAAACTTCTGCATCCTCGGTGTCTAGTAGCTTACTGCCTCAATTATGTGGCATGCACCTTGTACCCATAGGTACATAGCTGAGACCAAAAACTGTTTGTTTTGGGCGTCTCTGGCTCTCCCATATTGCAATGCTTTCGTAGATGGCAGATTTACTGAAAAAGGGATTTCATAGTGAACGTATTTTGTCTTTATAACTTTTGATGTAGTTTTCAACACACGAAGAATAGGGCTATATTATCATAAATTCACGTACATCTTTGTTTATTTCTGTTGGATCTTCAAAATTGTATGTGGTCAACACAAAACTTCATGAAAATCCACGCAGTAGGAGCAGAGGTGTTCCACGAGAACCATATTACAAGGCTCTAGCAGTCGCTCTCTGCAATTCCTTTGCAAACACATACAATAAGGAATTGCCAAACTATGGCCAAAACAATATCTCATTTTCTGTGCAGAAAACAAGATTCAAAGTCGGTGCCTTACAGCAGGCTCAGTAGTATGGTCCATGAAAATTATGCGTGTGTAGGAATTTTATCAAGAGGTATCTTTATCTCAGTGCAGGCATGCACCCACAATATTTCATAAAGGGCTGGTTGTTGGGTTGACCCCAAGGCTCTATATAATTTATGTTAGATTTTAAACACTATATCTACATATTCCTTGCTTTTTATTTCATTTTTCACAATTCCAGTGTACTAGTCAACAACTGGTTTCAGTTGCTGATTTTGGTCAAAGTGTAAATCACATAAAATGTTCGCTATCTCGCATGATTTCAGGCATCTGCCATGAAGTAGATAAGAACTGCAGTCTTCTGGGCTATGTTATTGATGGGTGCTTGACTTCGTTCTCTTACACTGACTATATATATATAATGCACATTTCTAGAAGTCATCAGACTGTCAATCAATATTGACAATTATTCACATTTCTGGCATAGTGGATAAGAACGGTTAGCTTTTCACAGCACTAGCACAATGTTTGCCTGTGTGGAGGACATTAAACCAAGAGACAGAGCACTGTGCTCTTATATAACACCTACTGTTCTCTGTCAATACTGTTCTGAAAAGTAATGCATATATTCAGTAGGGGCAATGTTTGTGGAATGCGAAATAAAATGAGCTTCAAGCTCTTCCTCTCATGCAAGCAGACACATTTCATCCATACAGGATTCATTTGTCTAGTCCAAGACATATTTATGTCATGTCATTGACAGTGATTTTTGGAGGCCTGTTTGCCTCTCCCACATGTGAAAAGCTTCTCCTCCACTCTCATATGCCCTAATGAAGCCATGTTTACTGTCACGTGTGTGTCATAAAGTACAAAAAATACATCCTAAATTAGAGCACAGAAATATAAATTATACAGAAGGTTTAATCCTACTTCAATATTTACTGCAAGTTTTGTCATTCATGCCCCTTCATTCAGCAGAACCACAGGACCTCCATTTACTTTCTCAGGTCAGCTGCAAAGAAAGAATTCAAACCATTCCACTGCTTTGATCTGTTCTTTGAAGTTACCAAGCACAACCTCCAATGAACTTACAACACTGTGGTGATCTAGCCGTCATCAAGCATTCAGACTAATGACATTATATGCTTTAAATGAAGGTGATTGTGACATAGGCGTAGAAATGATTTCAGGCTTGTGACGCAAAGTAGATGAGAACAATACTCTTCCGGGTTATTATCCAGTGACTAGTGGTAATTTCTTACCAACATTTTGGGACAACCAACCAGTCCCGTCCTCATAGATTAAGAAAGATGGGACAAATAGGTTGTCCAAAAACATCTGCAATAAATTACCACTTCTTGCTGTGTAATAACCCACAACAGCGCAGTTCTCATATGCATAAAATTTTGTGAACGGCATCTTATAACATGTGACGATGGGCTGGAATGTTCCGAATATGCTCTGTGGACATACAAAGCTACAAATAAAACCAACTGACACAACTGTGTGTACTCATATGATGAGAACAACAAAAACATCAACAATAACAGTGCCATTCTGGGCTCAGATGTTGAATGGGAGTGAAGTCAGCCCTTACTTTCTAGCAGTATTGTAACTAACTTCAGACAGCAGAGTCCTTCTTGAGAAGCTGACAGTTCCTTGGCCAATCAGGAAATTGTATGGAACCAGGAGTGTCATTATCATGTTCTCAACAACTTGAGCCAGAAGAATCCTCTCTACAAACTTGCATCACCATTAAGATCCATTTTAATACCATTTTTCCATCTAAGTCTATGTCTACCAAGTGTTCCATTCTTTCAGGTTTTCCTACCAAAACCTGTACACCTTTCCCTTCTCCCCCATTTCTGCTGACAGTACTATATCAGTGAACAATTTCCTTGCAGCTTCTGCAAAGTGCAACGATAACCAAGATTGGGCAGAAGTGTCACTAGGGAGGGTGCATGGCAGACGTCTGCCCCATTATGGGAACATCATCTGCTCATATCTTCATTAGGAATTCGCACACAAACAGAGCATCATGTACCGCACAGATGCCTCTGACATGCCACGTCACATTATATATCATGTGTATCAACATGATGAAATCAGTGAAGAATGCCTGTAAACAGCAGTATTCATAATCTTACCTTTCTTTTAAAACAAGTAAATTGATTTCAGAAAAAAAAAACAAAAAAAAAAAAAACACACACACACACCTGATACACCATTCTGTACAAAACAGAATTAATAATAATAATTTAATAATGACCAAAATATATGCTGCAAGTTTTTGGACACATTATTCCCTTACAAATTTCATTATGTTCTTTTTAGAAAACCCGTAATCGTAGAACTAAAATTGGCTTACATGACATTGGAGGTTAGGGGAACCACAGCAAATGTCAATCCCCAGCAAAGCTTAATCAGAGTTGCCTGTTAGATCACTAAACACAAAGACCATGAAAATATGTAAGGCACCAAATACAAATCGAAGTGCCACAAGAAGATGCACCACAGCAATGATATGAAAGCTAGAAAACTAGCACTAGGTGGCATCAGGGTCCTGTGCCTTGCAAATTTGGAAGTCAATGATATTTTCTCCATACCCACAATAGAAAAAACAAGATACATAAAATCAAACAGCTTAGTTAGTAAAACTAGATAAAAATGGAAAACCAAAAGTGCTTGAAATCTGTGGTTCGCACAGGACTGCTGTAGTTTATGTGAATTTGAAACGAGTGTGTAATTCCGTCACACCATTCTGACTTTCTATGCTTCTGATGACGTGACTTGAACTGTTACAATTAATCTTGAAAATGGCCCCAAATTTGTTCTAACATTTGCAGGACTGTTATACAGGGCACAAATACTAAAGCAACATCACACTATATCAGGAAGAATATAAGGAGCAAATTCAGGATAAGAAGTGACTTGTTTATGTTTTAACATATAGGCAGGGTCTTGACTGTGGACAGTAAATAGCAAACAAACATTACGTATACCATAAGTGCAAAATGGTCAAAATTAGAAATTTTCTTTGCCAGTCTCACACATGATTTACACAACAGCTTACAGATTACAATACACGTTATGTACAGTGTTCCAGCTGTTCTCAATGGACTATCAACTATCATGCTAAATAATAAAGGGAATGTGGGGGGACTTGAGGTTCTCATAGCAATGGGTACGAAGAGTACCATTTTCTGTGACATGATGTCCTTTAGTCTGGTAGAAATTTAACAATGTGTCAAGAGACCATATTGCTGCTTATATGTGAAAGACAGAGGCAGTTAGGTTCACTAAAGTTTCAGTAAACTTTTACCAGACCATACAGCTTCTCATCCAGTAAGATGGTATGCTTCAATAACACAACTGTTCATAAATACGATAAATTGGGAAAATATGAAACCTAAAGAGAATGAACTTCAGTACAGGAACTCTAAACATGATAATTTAACAAATATTACTGTCATTGGTACAAACATGTTCATGGTATGATGCCTTTGCTTGTCAGGAACATTACGTGCTGTAGGCTGGTAGTCGGTTACTGACATTTTGGGGCAAACCTATTGGTCCCATATCCAGGCGTGAAGAAGTCCAATCATTCTTCTTGGACTGCTTGGCTCCTGAAGATAAAACCAACAGGTTGTCCCAATACATCAGTAATGAACTACCAACTTACGCCACATAACATCCCCAAAAAAGTGAAGGCCTCAAATATACTACACAGAAGTCTGAAATCTTGCATAATCACAATAAAAGAACACACAGTGAACAGTCTGACAAAACTAAGCAAAACAGCCTCATGCAAAAACTTGACACTGCCAGCACCATGTCCATACAGTTGATGTTCAGATCTTCACTGCAGCAGAATGTTACAACCCAATTATTCTTCAAGCTGCAACTTCCACTGATTCTTCTTCTGCAAAAGAAACATAATTTATACAGATATTTAGGAAAATGAACTCTGACATGCATCAACATTTCCACAAAAGCAAGTAGCACTGGTGGTAGTAAAACAGGCTGTAGCACCACTCAGGGTAAATAGACACATGTTTGCAACTTTCATTGGAAACAGCACCAAAAATAATGACATGTTTACTTTTTCACAAATCCAACAAGGCACTTTTATTATTTTACAATAATGGAAACTGATATACATAAATTTAGTTTATGCTGTCATCTTACTATATGTCAGATTGGTTCATTGTACTCTTGTAATAACTGCAGAAATGTTCTTACCCATTTCATTAAACATAAATTCATCTTGGTATTCTTTAAGAAATTGGGTGGATCTGCTCTCGTCCAAAAAGAGTGAGTAAACCCTCTTCACATCTTCAATATTAACCTGCAACAATTGCATACTGAACATATTTCACCATGGCCAGTCACACTTCTTGGTAAGCAATGTAAAAGAATCAACAAACTACATAAAAAAACATTAAAAATTTCTCACAAGACTAAAAATACCATTAAAAACAACATACAAAATACAGACAGAAACACAAATCTGTAAAAAATCATATAAAAAAGAGAGCTTAAAATTATTGTAATTCCAAATAGCAACAACATAAACCAACCATACCTCAGTGCTCTTTCTTTTTCGACAGACAAGACTGGCTGTTGTGATGAGCTGAATAGCATAACGAAGAGAGGTTTCAAGAGCAATGCGCGTCAACACAGTAAGAGCATCGTCTGACATCTCACAGTCTTCCTCCTCACATCTGTAACACATTACATACTCCTTCACCAGAATTTGAATTGTAAAAAACCTACCACTTTCTATCAAGGCTACAACTGAAAACTACCAACACAAATTATGTTGCTGCCATACCTTATCTTTAGGATTTCCTTGAGATCTTTCTCTTGGTAAGGGGATGTAGAAACTATAATCATCCTGTCCAAAAGATCTATTGGGATACCATGTGGTGATTTGTAGTTGGTGCCCCTGATGCGTGTAATGCCACGATTAGTAGCCATGATCACTACTGGGGCCATCTCATTCTCAAGGGCCCGGTTCAGAAATGAGAAACACTCGATGTCCAACATATGAACCTACCAATGATGAATAAACAGACATGAGCTGTGACCTTCTGTGATATGACACAGTATAGTTCTGTACATGACTGGCAATGTTTCAGGGTATCCTGCTGCTTCCATCTTAGGATCCTCCCAAACAATTCTACCCACTCACCAGACTACACAAAGTCTATAGTCAGGAGATCACAATCCTTACCTTCCAACACCATGAAACCTGTATCACCAGCACTTCTTTGGAAGTCTAAGGCCTTCTAATTCATCTGAACAGCACAGAATGGGTGCACCATGACAGTTTAATTTCATTTACTGTAACTAACTAGCAGGGTCCTACTTGAGAAGCTAACAGTCCAGCAATTACTCAAGAAATCCCTTGCCCTTCTTAGAACCTGGAAGTTCATCACCATGTTCACAAAAGTTGGTCACTGGACTCCACTGTGAGTCAGTCCACAACCTTACACACTCTTCATTAAGATCTACTTTAACATTACTTTCCCATCTACACCTAGGTCTTCCACTAGACCTCTTCCCCTAGGGTTTCTCACCAAAATTTTGTATGCACTTCTGGTTCTTGCCATGCGTGCTACAATGCCCTTTTCACCCACTTCAACTGATCAATATAATCATCTTTCGTGAAGAGTATAAATAAAGAGGCTGTCACTGCATGTTTTTTTCCAGCCTCTTCACTCCTGCTTCTTACATTGCAGTGCCTTCATGTTCAGTGTCAAGGAGTCTCACTGCCTGACCCAGAAGGCACTAGGATCCCCCAAAATGTAACTGCTTGCCAAACAACACAGAAATCTTCAGCAACTGCACTCTGAACAGCTCAAATTTCACTCTCCAACATTCACATGTACATTTCCATTATCACAGCACATCCTGAGCTATTATATGTTACAGGGAATGTAACACAGCTAGAACGCACCTCATCAATGAAAAGCACTCCTGGTACAATTTCTGCCTTGCCTTCCTCTCTCCACTCAGCAACTTTTGCATTTATTTGCTCCCGTACCTCTGCCTTGATTTCCCCTGTGTCACCTACAGACAAGCAACATCTCACATCACTTTATATGCATAAAAACTTACATTTACGTGACACAAGGGCTCTGTAATACACCCTTTCAGGTCACACAAGAAGTGACAGAACTATAAAATTCATGAACAACAGAATTTACAGAATATTGAGGAAACTGGAAAGACCATATGGAAGATATAAGGTCTAACAGGAAACCACAAAGAAGGTTCTAAATATGAACCAAGAGGAGAAGAGTTGGGAAGACCTCTAAAATGATGGAAGGATGCACATGTCTACATGCAATGCATGCTTGCTTCCAATAGTGAGGAAAAGTTATGTGTAAACACATACACAACTGCAGGAACTTGGCAGAACACTGCAGCCTCTCCCACCTGTAATATAAGACTGCAGGCTGGTTACCTCTTCATCAGATGGATAAAACTGGCCATTAGAAACTAGGTTAGTCAAGTGCCTTTACACCCCCCTGTGGCTACTTCCTACCCAGTCTTCTCAGTTCATTGCTCATAACCACCAGGATACTAAGGAGCATGTCATATAGGTATGATAGGTACGGCCATACATTATAAAAATTGAAAACCTTGCAATCAGGAACATTTAAGTGTGATTGAACTGTAGCACACCAATGAAAATGGAGACTTTGTACCTGCCTCTTGAAATTACGACCATTAAAATATAAATAAATAAATAAATAAAAAAAGAGCGATCTAAGTTCCATGTGTTCATTATACATTTCTGTATCACATCACAGGCAGGTGTACTTGTTAAAACATCAGTTAGATACCTATTAACCACAGATCATATCCGAACATGAAGATTAAAATGACATGTCCGCAAATCAGTTTTATGTCAAGAATTCAATGAGAACAAATTCTAGTTCCATTAAACCACAACGTTTCAATAAAATGTATTTCCCAGTCATGCTTATCTTAAGGCACACATTTGCAGGGTTCGACTAATTCTTTAATCTCATCATCTGAATATACCACATCTTGGCCATACAATAACCTTGGATCCCTTGAATATGAAGCAGGAAGAGAACCACTAAACTAAAACATCTGTTGGCCACACAATGACCTATCTCTGTCAAGAAAGATAAAATGGATCAGATGCTCTCAACACTATTTACCAATAAGCTAAATCTATCATCTGTGATGATTCATTAACTTTAGGATTCAATTTTTACAATCTCGAACCACAGAATGAGTATAAAAATGACTTACTGCACCAACTGAATGAACAGTATTAAATAATGTAAATATTATGGACATATTTCTAACATGTTTTGGTACAAGGAACATAATACCAGGTTTAAAGCCAATGGTAATCTATTATGTATAAGGTTCTACAGTCTGTAGTAGCTCTGTTGCTAATGTCAATTATGTATAAGAGGTACAATTTGTACAGGTTTTAAAAACTTGTGGTTAAAATAGGATTAAAACACTTTTTAATTGGTTAAATATGATTTATAAAAAGTAAAATCACTGTTGTTGCAGTTGGTAGTGGAACCTTCTAGTCACATGCACATACACATAGTGTCACATGACTAGGATTTTACACTACCAACTGTAACAACAATAATTTTACTGTGTATAAACCATATTTAACCATGTAAAAAATATTTTAACCACAAGTTTTAAAAAACCTGTACAAGTTGTAACTTTTACACATAACTGACATTAGCAACAGAGCTACTATAGACTGTAGAACCTTGCAAACAATAGCTGGTCACTGGATTTATACCTGGCTTTATGTGCTCCCTGAAGATGGTACACTTGTACTGAAACATGTTAGAGATACATCCTCAACATTTATACATATTTAATATTGTGCATTTGGTTGGTGCAAAATTTCAGTACATTGACCTAAAAAATACACAGAATGGACAACTTTAAAATAACTTAAAACAGTCTGTTCTATTTTTTCCTATGGGTAAACTCTTTTAAACATGCTCTGTAAATAAGAGAACCTGAGAAAAGTGCCAGGAAGCCATGAGTTCGACTGTTGATGACATCAACCTCATGTAGTGTCACTGTATGAACCACCTCTTTTCGTTTTTGCAACTCGCCCTCTGGACACTGCACAAATCTTGTCTGAGGACCTGTTGCATCATAGTCCCTTGCTCGTGTAAATGATCGACCAAGTCTGCTGATTTTGCCTGTTGCCTTGTCAATTGTCACAACATCTCCTGCCTGAACCTGAAAATTTAGGTTTACAAATAAACACACGAGACTTGTTGAAATAAAGTTAAATGCCAATGCCAAAGCAATTAATCAACAAGAAATTAAAACTATTAATACATGAATCACTTTTGTTATATCCAATTCCTGAAAGAGCCATTCCCTCCTCAAAAAATATTAACATAACTTAGAATAATGCACAGTACAGTTACAAAATAATCCATATGCAGAGCTTCACTACTGGGACACAGTCTGTCTGATTCTAAACCCTGCATTAATACAACAGTTATATTCATTCATTCATTCCATTGGCATGCGCAGAATGCGATGATTCCTTGCCGTTCTCAGGACCTTCTTCCATTCCTCTCTGTTACATACTCTTTCCTGCCACCCTTCTCCACCAACTATTCTTCCATCCTCTCTCACCTCATCTTGCCATCTATTTCTTGGTCTACCTCTCAATCTTGTTGTTCCCAAATTCATATATAATACCGTTTTGGGAATTCTATTTTCTTCCATTCTCTGTACATGTCCAAACCAACGTAATCTATTTATCCTTATTGTCTCTATTATAGTAGGTTTTTTAACACTTGCATAAATTTCTTAATTGGTTAATATCCTCCAATTTTCTTTTTAATTGTCATCCCATGGTGTTATTGAACTTAAAAACAAGTTGTGAGATTTCTGTCCAGCACAGCCATGTTATTTTATTTAGAAAAATGACAATATGTTTTGGGCTGAGAGACCATCATCAGGCCATCATTACAAATTCTAAAAACAAAGGTGCAATGCAGTACAAATTAAGCTCATGATATGGGATCTTATATCAAGAGCTTAATATATACTTATTTTTAGAGTTGGTAATGATGGCCTGATGATGGTCTCTCAGCCCAAAACATGTTGTCATTTTTCTAAATAAAATAACATGGCTGTGTTTAACATAAATCTGATGATTTGATTTTAAATACTAACTACATTTCACATATCCACATCCAAATATTATCAACAGAACAAAGAGAAAGAAATGAAAGATTGCGTAATTTGAGAGTCTCACGAAAGTGCTAATTGGCTGGTAGTTATTATTTTGAAACCATCCACCAAACAACACAATGTCATCACTCAGAAGACTTGGATCTTCAAAGAAAGGACTATTTACTTGTTCATGAAGTACCACATATACATTTTGTCTCCTCTTCAGTTCTCTTATCAAGACATCTGATGAGCTGTACCTTTCTCCTCCAAACTGAATGTGGAGGCCAACATGTAACAGAACACATGACAAACTACTCACAAAAGTACACTCTTTCACCATCTAACTGGAGAGTCACACTACTGTCAGTGGTGCTGCTAGAGAAGTATCCTTATAATATATATAAAACACTACTTACCTTCTCTTTCATGAGTGACTCAATCATCTTGTTACCAAGATCATATACAGTCTCCATTTCAGTTGTCTTCAGTGTTAGTTTTCCAACCTTTGCCCCTACTCCAGTAGCAGGCCTGTCCACCTGGATCTCTACAACTTCTCCCTCAATAATTTCTGTTTCTTCCCTGTGATCATGAATTACCAGACTTAGTACATTCCAAAATCACTGTTAACACTGCCAAGTGAAGTAAACTCTCATTTTAACATTTTTCAGTGACTGATAGTGTTCATTCATGAATTCTGAAGTTCAGTATAATGAATGTAGATAATTTAGCTGAGAAATGTACCATATGCAACAGAAGTAGTACAGTTTGAGTTTCACACCTAGAATGGCGCATGGTACAAGACAGTAACACAATTATCAGAATTTTATTCTCATACTGTCGCATATTATGTTTTACATCCCCTACAGTAACTCCAGGCTCTAAAGCACTGCTTATGGTGGTGATGTCATAATCTACACAGACAGATCACTAGCTGGTTGGTAACAATTATTCTCAGTGTTACAGTTATCGATGATAGTACTACTGGTGTTGAAATGGTTTATTCAATAAAGATCATGTGTTTCACACTCAAGATGAAAGACCAATCAACTAAAAATAAAGACCTAAAAAATATATTCCACAAGGATGAAGAATGGCCATGTTTACACAAACTAATAACAGTCATACATAAGGGCCTAACAGATCACTAGACTGCACATATATGGGACTAGCTAACATCACCCTCCAGTGAGTGCAAAATAAAGACTACTTTCCACTATTAACAGAAATCATGACCTGAAACAGAATCTGGACAAGTGTTTAACCTTTACCAACCATGCACTGCATTACTGCAATGGCATATGTGCAGTGTGCATGGCTGAATATTACATTTTTTCAATAATAATACAATTACCCCCCTATTAAAATAATGCTGTCTCCCCCCCCCCCCCCCCCCCAGTCCCAGGAATTTCAAATTATCTTTTCCTTTACAACAAACTATATCACCCCGCTTCCAAGTTAAAATCCACCCTGTAGTACTGGTAGACTTAAAACCACCCATAACAACCATTTTTGGGAAACAAAGAGTCGACCACAGTTTGTCAGATAAAATATGGCACAGCAACGAGCAAATTGTTTATACCAAGTAAAAAGTGGATTAACAGTGAACATTAAACAATAACTTCCTGACAAGTGGCTTCACAAGTGATTATCAATACAGATGGACTCCCGTATCTGCGGATTCAGTATCCACAGTTTACCATGTCCCCCCAAAAATTGGGAAAATTAAATAAATAAACGGTTCATAAGTTTCAAAACCTGCACCAAGCCAGAACGGGCCGTAACATAGTGAAATCCAGCAGCCCAAACACGCCCAGTACTTGACTCACCTCCCTTTGTCCAAGTACCCACACTTCCCCGCAACCTTGCCACCATTCTGCTTCTAGTCTTCTTGCTGTTCGAATTAGTTGCCGCATTATTGCAGTGTTTGTGTTCAGAATGCCCTTATTTACCGTAATAATGGACCCAAAGCGTAAAAGTAGTTATGCTGGTAGTGCTTCTAAGCCTGAGAAGCCGTGATGTCCTATCCATTAGTGAGAAAGTGAAAATTCTGGATATGATTGAAATTAAAAAAAAAATCGTATGCGGAGATTGCCAGGTTGTATCACAAGAATGAATCTTCCATATGTGAAGTGATGAAGAACAAAGAAAAAATTCATGCTAGTTTTTCTGTTGCACTGCAAACTGCAAAAGTTACTGCTGTAGTGTGTGACAAAGTTTAATGAAGGTAGAAAAAGTCTTAAATTTCTGGGTAGAAGATATGAATAGAAAGAGGGTAACCCTCTTTATTACACTTTATTATTACTTCATTTAATGTTGGTAATGTCTTTCTGTGCGTAATTTATCAATTAAACTTTACCATATTTATGTATGTTACACGAATATCACATTATATATAGCGTTCGGTATTATCTTTAGATTCACGTAACCACGGTAGGTCTTGGAATGTATTACCTGTGGATACAGGGGTCCGCCTGTATTTCAGACAAATTTCTCACCACCATCGTCAGTAGCCACATAAGAAAGAACACACTAGCTGTGGAAATCTCGAATATCATCAATAACTTCATAAATTTTCCTGTCAGAAGGCATCCACTTAATGCAAACATTATTGCACTTCTCTCATACATAAGTTACAGCAGATGTACTGTTTTGAAACACATCATTTCTGACCGAATTAAGTAACCAACAGTGATACCAATATAAAATTACAGAAATTAATATTAATAGTGTGCAGTCAGACTCATATATGTTAATAATGTGCAGTCATATATTAAAAGAGTGTAGTCAAACTCACTTGATTCGGACGCCAATTGATTTACGGATTGCTTGTGTCAAAGCTTCAGTCTTGCTCATCTCCAGACTATATATTTCCGAACCTGCCATGCTGGTGAATGGAGTGTCTATTCCTAGAGCCTGAGCCATCCCCATCGCAATTGCAGTCTTACCTGACACATTAAAATGAACAGAACACAAAGCTACACAGTATCACAGAAAAATTCTGAATCTTGAACACATGAATGCAATGACAACGGGGTTTATGTGTGCAGGTAGAAATCAGAAAAGAAAACCATATACAACTGCATTTTCATGTAAAAATTCATAGGCACTTGCAGTGAAGATAAAAGAACCATAACATTTACAATCTTTCATCCTGTCTGTCATGAATATTTTAAAAATAGCACTGTATCAGTCACATATGATAAGTAGAATACAAAGAAATGAAGAGATGAAAAGTTGATCTGAAGGGAGCTCAAAACCCAACTTAGATGCAGCAGTATTCCCAACATCACCGATGCATTACAACAGCAAAGGCTTCAGTGATATCTGCTCTCTTTTGGGATATTATGTGGCACAGAATTGTAGAACTGCACTGATGTTTTGGGACAACCTATTGGTCCCATTTTCAAAGGCCAGCACTGCTTGACCTTGAAGATGGAATCGAGGGTTGTTCTGAGAATTTGGCATGGAACTAACATTCTACGATGTGTAAAATCCCAAAACAGTGCCTGTCATTTACATCGTGGTGGAAGCCTGAAATCATGCAAATGCTGCAGTGTTGATGCATGAAATTCCTAATACTGAATCCATGGGGGCACTGATTGCCTTGCACCAACTCAGAAAGTTTTCACAAAACTGCGGTTATGTACAATTATATTTTTAAAACATTTTGCAAACCTGTCTTTTATTTTCCACAATATGCCATTTATTTCATAATTTATTTTTTGCTGTTCAAACAATACATTTTTCATAAACAAAGCACTAAAATTTGAATACTAACCCTGTCATTTAAAGGTTAAGAAATTGCTTACCCTCCTACAAGACTACTGTACATTACAGTAATATCACAAAATAATCTGTGTATGCTTAGCAAGCAGTTGTCTGGGATACACAATTCACTATGATATCCATAATGACTTAAGACTAAACCAAAGTTGACTTTTTCATACTTAAAATAAAAAACTGACCAGTTCCTGGTTGCCCAGCCAGTAAAATGGCTCTTCCAGCGATCTTTCCTTCTTTAATCATCTCTAGTACAACTCCTGCTGCTCGACGAGCAGATAACTGTCCCACCATGCCCTGGGACACCTGCACACAGACACAGCACAATGTCAGTTTCATATCACAATGGGAAGATGAAGAACTATTAACATATAATGCAAAGAACATATAACAGGGAATAAACCACAAGTAAATAAAGCACCTGTTCGCTTTTTTTTTGGTATTTGTACTTTAAATCTATGGCAATGTGGTTCGCACCAATAAGACAAGCTGCAAGAAATATGCAAGTCACAAACAACTATTTTTTTCTCTGTGGCGCAACAGCCCATGTCGGGCCCAGGCCATTCATTGTTAAGGCTTCTAGGTGGCACACAATTAGACACACACACCCAGTAGGACTAGAACGCAGACAGCTATTGGAACTGGACAAATCATCTAGGCAGGGCACTACATGAACTTCAAAGACACCACAATATTGGCTAAAACAAAAGAATACACAGACCACTGGATGAAAGAAGTCACTAAGACATGTACACATACCAACAATTTTACAGAGATAAGGGATTCCAAGTAAGACAATCATGGAACCAACCAACACAGTCCAAAAGGTAGGGCCATCAAAACACAGTGGAAAAAAGGCCCTAAAACATTTGGCATCCCAGCTATCCCAAGTTATGCAAGACTGTGTTGGTTGACCATATGACTCCACCAACTGTTCCCTCAGCAGTCCACACTCAGACGACACCAGTCTCCAACATGTGTATACAAACAATGGGCATATGTGTCAGTCATATACCAAAACGTTGATGGTGAAGACAGACAGTTTCTGAAATGGTTGAAACTAACTCTAGCATGCCATGGCTTACTTTCCCCAGAAAACTCAACTCTGTAACTGAATTTCAGGCTAACTTCCAAATTCAACACCAAAAAATTAAAATGAATTTGTCACTTTTCTGAATGTTTTCTCAGCATCTTAAGCATCATTATTTTCCAAACCTGGTAGAACTATTCCCAGATATTTATGAAGCAACAGATATAAATACATTTTAAAATGCTGAAAATTAAAAAAAGAGTATGTTGTGAATGGTACATAGTAAAATACAGTAATGAAAACAACAAATGCATAAAAACGTTAAAGAGTATCTTATATTAAATATATAGTGTGCCACCTACATGTTTCAGTCACTCTTGTGGCCACCCTCAGGGAGGTGTATTACAAAGGATGGTTGTATCGAGACTTTACCTCAATGAGGATGCCCACAAGAGTGGCCCAAACATGTAGGAGGCATATTATGATTATAAGACACTTTTATATATTTAAGTGCCTTTGTTGGTTTTGTTATCATATCAATTGACTCAATGCACAGTCATGGTTTATTTAAAATTGGTATATAGTAAGTCTGCATTGAATTACTTCAGTTATTTATGGCAAGAACTTGCACCCCTCCCCAACACTAACATGTAAACCGTGGAAGCCTTCCAGGAAGTGCAAGTGAACACAAAACAGAGGTAGAAGAAATATGAGATAACAGAATTTAATAATTAATTAAAGATGATTATAATAGCAAAAATACCAAATTATCTACTTACATGATACCTCAAATAATCCAGGTGACTTTAAGGTAAGGAAAACTTAACATACCTCTGTCAAAATTTATATTCTCTGAACTGTACATCGTGATACATATACGTGAAAATAACCAATGAGAAGCACACATGTAGATGATAGTTTCATTGGAATAAATCAATGAGAAAAAGTGTGCATCTCATTGGTTATTTTCACGTATACCTCTGTCAATTAGCAACACATATTGTGGCATTCAGATCAACCTAAATATAATACACACAAAGCCAGCATGGGGAACCTTGGCCTGGCTTCGACAGTTGACAGACAGAATTTGTAAAAGCAAGGCCGAAACCAAATCTACACAACGTTGACAGATCAGAAGATCAAGCAAGCGTGAGTGAAAATCCCAGCTGCAGGCATTCAGGTAGGGCAGTGGAAATAGGAAATCCACTGCACGTCAATACACATAGTGTCTAAACTTATATGCCAGAAGTATTTCAGCCACTAACATGGCAAAAACTAATGCTGATATTATAAAATATAGTATCAGTTTATGAGTGTCTCCTATATCTCACCCCTCTCACTCTCTCTTTTATCAATAGTGTTGTCACTGTTGCTCATTTACAGCAGGATCTACTGACTTCTGAAAGCTGTGGGTACATACCAAAAGGCTGCATTAAAATAAAAAGTTTTCTCTAAGCTGTGGGGTAAAGCAACTTGTCACATTGAAAAATAATAAAATGTAGAGTGGATATGTTCAGTTATCATACCAAAAGGACTAATATCAATCTAAATACGACTTTTTACACTTACAGGTCTTGGTTCAAGGCTATCATCAAGTCCAAGTCCACGAATATGAGAATGAGCACCAATTCGCTCAATCCTTGTGATTTCTCTCACCTCCTGCACTTTTGCTGCTGCAGCTGCCTGTAAACAGAAGAGAAGATTACATCACCTGAAACTTAACATTAACTTCATTGTACTAAATCTTCCTTTGGGACTTGACTTCTATTTGTCTGGTCACAAAATGCTTTGCTGTTACAGAAAAACACAAACATTCACACTTCCTTTTACAAAATCCAATTATTTGATCCTAAAATGAGCAATATGAATCCAATCCAAATTTCCACAACCTATTTCCATAGATGGCTGCTTTAATGTTATCATCCCATGTACCATTAGGTTTCCCCAGTTTGTCTGACCCTAAGGTTATAAATAAAACCTTATTTCACATATACCACAATTCAAATATATAATAAAGGGAATGCATATGGAATATAACAAGATAATACATGGGTTTGTATTATGCTTAACTAAAAATTACATGGTTGAATGATAGCTACATTTGCTGTGGATGCCTCAAACAACTGTTGACAGCAACTTACCCACCAAAATGTGAGAGAAATTAAACAGAATAAAAATAAATTTATGAGTTTCTAATATCCATAGTGTGTAGGTAAATTCTCATATAGACAAGGGCCTGATATTCACTGATCTGCAGCATTCCACTCCATGTTTATTACTTAGGACTTCACAAACTTCAGTACTGGTATCACCTGGTTTGTAATTCTGCAGATAAGCTGATTGATTAGATCCCAGCGTTCTTAAGAAGTTTCCAAATTCACCTCCAACCTCTAGTCTCAATTCTGTCATAAGTTTATCTTATATCCTGTCCCTTCTTCCAACAATTCTGTCCATTCACTAACGCCTGTCTTTGCCCTGTGTTCCACTTTTTGCACACTAAAGCAACAACTGCTATGTGCAGAAGTCATGTTTTCGAACAGTAACATAACTTTATTACGTGCTTGTCCCACTGGTAGGTGTGAACGTGTAACACTGTTTTTAAGCCGTATCCTGATTCTTTTTAAGCAGTCTCTCACAGGACTACGTTTCCCCTGCGTGCGAGCCTGTACATACTGATTCTGCGTCTGTGAAAGTGCTAAAATAGGTACATACAAAAACCACCAATAAATACAACACACATGAAACTGTGAACTGCCGATGCGCAATTATCACTTAGTTCCAAGACTGAAAACTTTTTTTAACCGATCACAGCTCATGGCATTCCATGCCAATGGTTTGCCGATCATGATACATACTATGTAACGAAACCCCGTAGGAATGGGTGAATTCAAATTAGTTTCCGGAAAAAAAAATGCATGGAATATACTTCACCGTAGCATTCAAAACAAAAACATCTAGCGTGGCTACATGCAAATACACGCATGAACAATACTAGGTAACCTCAACTTAACCACTCACCGCCATTTCTTTGGATTTTGTCTTTATTGACCAGTGTGACCAACTTTATTACCAATAGTAGAGTACCCCCTGTTGTTCATCATTAGAACGGTATGAACGAAGTTAAGATTATAATTACCAGTTTTCGGAATCGGTTAACCAAGATTTCATTACGTAACTAAATAAGTACACGACTTTTTTTATAGAGGACATCCTGTTGTGTTACAAACGTAAAAACGATTCGTTATAGTTCCGTGAAACATAACCAAGTTTTATTCAAGTATGACTACACGTCTCAGTCAAAAAAGACCATCAGGCCACAGTACAAAACGTTCAAAATAAGGTGAAATGTAGCGCAATTGTGTTCGTTATTTGGATCCCTTATAACTTACAATGGTTATTACATTGCAAAATTTATACAACTTAATCTAATTAAAACTATAAAATTTTAATATTATATATATGTTACGCTCAAAGATCGAAAACACACATTGAGTGGAAAAACGACCACAATGCATTGTGGCATTAGAGAAACAGCTACAACGCGAAATTGTGTGTTGTGGCTGTTTTTAAAAAACCACAACGCGTTGTGGCATGAGAGCCACAACGCGAAATGTCTTTTAAATGAACTGTTTATAAGTTTAGTAATTTATTGATAAAAATACATGTAACGTAGGCCCAATGAGGAACATTGGCAAAGCTTATTTATTTTTGCAGCAGCTGTTAGGATGACACTTAGAATTACGCTTCATATTTTTCGAACGACATTTGCACTATTTATTGATGCAGTACCTCTTACAATGGCAGCTCACAAGTCCATGCTTACTTCCAGACGTTATCATTGAGGGTGACCGAAGAGATGGTGAACTTGAGGGCATATCATGTGCCTCGATGAAGTTGTTGTCAGCAGTTGCGAATTTATTGCGAGCATACAGCCGCTCAAGTAGGCCTTCCTTCGTGCCCAACAGATAAAGCCCAGAAGAGCTGACATCAACGACGACTGCTAGGACATTTCTGGGGGCTAGACGTCCTCGATCAAGGTCAGGCA
>Ga0123352_10005046_pt1 | contig 19724 bp, 8 predicted proteins | sample TergutLab28metaG_FD_89700 | JGI IMG/M metagenome (GOLD analysis project Ga0123352, IMG submission 89700) | Labiotermes labralis P1 segment gut microbial communities from Petit-Saut dam, French Guiana - Lab288 P1 | ecosystem: Host-associated > Arthropoda: Insects > Digestive system > Gut ... | reverse complement strand
TTTGTTTGTGTTTCCCCCCTTTTCCTTTAAAGTACAAAAAATATTTTTTTTTATTTTTTTCTCTCTATTGTTAACTTTCTCTTTTTTTTTTTTTTTTATTTTCCCCCCCCCCCCCCCCCACCAACTGACAGTGTATTAAAATGTACATGTTACAGGCCAAAGGACAAGCAAGCTCTGGCTGATCAAAAGAAGGCAAAGTTCAATCAGCCAGAAGGAGATCATCTCACTTTACTATCTGTGTACAATTCGTGGAAGAACAACAAATTTTCAAATGCATGGTGCTATGAGAATTTTGTTCAGATACGGACATTAAAACGTGCTCAGGATGTGAGAAAGCAGCTACTTGGAATTATGGACCGGTAAGCACAGTATTTCTTGTACTTTGTTTCGTCTTCCTATATGCATCCAGCACTGGCATGATGTCTGCAGTATGTTTTTGTTATTTTCCAGAGTTAGTACTGGATTTATCCAAATACCATGCACACTCACCCTACCCCACCCCCCACCGCAAAAAAAATTTTATCACTGGATTTACATAGTGTAACAGGATTTTATTTTGTGTTGTGCATGACAGTATACAGGATTCAGCAGTAGACATGGCAGCATTGTTTCCTTGAGCCACATGGACTCTTAGGGAAAGGGAGAAGCTTGGCTTTAAAAATCATCACTTTCCTTGTGGCAGGTGGTAAGAAGTGGGGGTTATATAGTTGTAATTGCTAAAATTCGCATGTGAAATTCCTTCATTTGCAAGAATTGTTTTTGTGAATGTGAACAAATTACATAAGCTAATAGAAATTAATGAAACAAAGCAACTGCAAACATTTTCTGTTTGTGAGAGACTTAGGATTTTAAGCGGTGTAGAGAAAGCTGGAAATTGTGCTGTAGCTAGTAATTGTCATGTGAGTGTAAATGGCATCCAAGATTGGAGGAACAGGAAGATTTTTTTCTACAAAGTAGTGGTGACCAGCAGGTTGTTTACAATCAAGAAGCAAAATTTCTGGAGACAGAAGATCAGTTTGTGCCATTTTTGAATAAGAGCTGGCAGTTGTATCATGCAGTCTGAAGTGGCATGTGAAATGTGACTGTTGGGGCAGTAGCAATTGGGGAAGGCAATGAAATACTAAGGTAATTTGAGGTTAGTTCCAGATAAACAAAACAGTCTTGTAAGATGGCAAATAGGTATTGAACAAAATCTTCAGTTATATGTATAAAGAAAAACTGTCTCAAAGGTGTCATTGAACTGAGCAAACAACACTTGTGTACTTTCATGAACTGGAAATGCAGACAAAACTACAGTGTGTTTGGAAATGCAGTGAGACACAACACTGAAGTGTAAAGTTGAGGAGACAGCTGATCCTGAGCCAATTTGAAAGTGCACAGTATGTTCATTCTTGATGGGTTTTGTGACTGAAGAAAATAAAGGCAGGTTAAAGAGTTGTGGCGCTGACCATGGTACAGTACCTCGTGTAGTGACCTCAGTGCTGCAGCCATTAGAGATGCATTGATCACCTATTTGAAAGTTGCATTTCAGCAGTGGACCACCAAATGACTGCTGCAGGAAGAGTAAGAAAACCAGAAATTCAGCAGCTATTTTCTGGATGGAATTTTGAACAATTTAGATGGCTATGAGGATGATTTAAGAACACTGATGATCAATTGCAGTGGTACCAGTTGCAGCATTGCAGCATATAAATATGATAACAAACAATACAAACAGTTTTATTTCTGGAAATCATATTTATATTGTGTCTTTTATGTATTTTTTAATAATTAACAGTCTTGAAGCTTTCCTACAGTATTCATGTGATCTCTGAGGATGGCTTTTAAGCTGAAACATATCAGATCATAAACATCTTATGAAATGTGTACCCTGTTGGTTACACTATCTCATTATACTGGTGTACATGGCAGCAGTGAATTATGAAGTCCTGACTAAGGCTATAGTGATTATTGTCACTACGTTGAGGCACATTACATTGTCTGAGACTAGGAACACTGCCACTGCCTTCTCTCCCCTTTCTTCATTATTCACTAATCATCCTAGCACTGGATGCTATGTATTCTGAGTTGCTGGCAGGGTCATTAAATAAACCATATATTAATAAAGTAATATCCCATTTAAGGTTTCTGTGCTTATGTGATATGGTGCTGTGTCATATCCCAGAAGAGCACAGTTCTGCACCACACCACTGTTAAAACCTTGGAACTCAGGACATCACGGTCCTTTGAATTCTTAAAGTTTCAAGATTTACAGTTCATCCAGTTATATATTCAGAATTTTTCCTAAACCCAATTTTCCTGGGAATTTATATATTCATTTTCCATTTTCCTTGTCAGATTAATCCACTTACTGCTCTGTTCTCTGTTAACTCTTACTGACTATTGGGACACCCACCTTACATTAAATGTAACTCTTCACAGCCAAAAGGGACAGCACTGTCCCACGCACACGCATTTGAAACGAAAATAACTCCAGCCGTCAGCCACATTGGGATTTAAAGGCAAGATGATGAGGGTTAATAGTATTTAGTATTTCTTGTATCTTCATTCCTTTGTTATAACACCTGCATGTCTTAAACTCATTTCAGAAACCTGAATCCTTTTTCATACACTTTCAGTCATGTCAGAGACTGGCATTGTATTCAAAAGCAAAAACAATACTGAAATTCCACACAAAGGACAAATTGTAGAACGTACTGAATGCTTTACTGTCGTCTGAATATGAGTCTTTTTTTCAGGCACAAGCTTGATGTTGTATCAGCTGGTAAGAATACTGTGAGAATCCAGAAAACTGTATGTTCAGGATTCTTTCGAAATGCAGCCAAGAAAGATCCTCAAGAAGGCTATAGGACACTTGTAGACAGTCAGGTGGTTTATATACATCCTTCCAGTGCCCTGTTCAACCGTCAACCTGAGTGGTAAGGGCACACATGAATTGTTTTGTTACCTTATGTGCTTACCTGGCTCCCCGTTCTCTCATGACTGAAGGCACAGTTGTGTTACTGGCCAAATATAGTGGTTGAATTGATCCAACACTTGACACTTTTGGCTCTGTCACGTTTCCACCCCAGTTTAGTGTTACATGAGTTCTCATTTTTTTTTATAGCTTATGTCTCCTGTGATGTAATTCATTTTTGTAGTGTCAGCTGCAATTTGTACCATCCCGCTGCTACACTTCTCCTTTATCTTCTCATCCACTCACTTTCATCCCATCTTCTTCCGTTTGACATCCTCCAATCTGTGGAACCACCCTGATCATGGTCTTCCTCTTTGGTTTTTCATTAATGTCTGTATGTATTGTTCATACAACTCACGAGCCAGGATAGCACAATCAGTGTAGTGACAAAGCTACTGGCTGAACAGCTGAGGAATTTTTGTTTAATTTCCAGTTGGGGTGAAGGAATCTGTTTCAAAAATGTCCAGACTGGCTGTGAGGTTCACCCACCCTCCTATTCAGTGGGTTTCAGAACCACTTTCCCTGTACGTAAAGCAGCCAGTGCATGAAGATTATGTCTCACCTTCAGCTTGGCAATGTGTGGCACTCTACCTCCACTCCCCTATATGCTATACACCTTTGGGATGGTGCGGTGGTAAGGGTAATTTTGTCATACATCACCTGCACACCATGATGGGTGGGGGGGGATGGCAGTATATCTCCATCCATTCTTAACCCTGGTACTAGCTCTCAGCCACTTTGCCCCAGGGGCTAGGTCCCTGGCAGCCAGCCTGAGAGTACTGTAGAGAGGAGAACAGTCTCTTTCCCTTACTGGGAATGAAACTGAGATTCCTTGGTCACACAGCCCAGTGGATTTGGAAGGGAGATGCATGGTTGAAATTTAGGTACCACCTTGGCATTTGTGGGGATGGTGGGAACCATGAAGAAGTCAGGGTAGCCGGTGACAGTTGAGATTTTAACTGAGTACCTCCCAAGTAAAAGTCAGAAGTGTTACCACTGATGGCACCTGGCTTGGGTTTCTTTATTCTCAGTGTGGAAGGTTGTGGTACATACAGTAACCACTGTGCTGTAAAAGAGTAATGACAGTGGTAACTGTGATGCAGTGTACTGAGTTATTACAGAGAGTGAATGTTTTGCACCATGATCACAGAGCTCATTGGAGCCATTGTAAGGTGACTACATCTCCAGAGCAACCTGTTACTGTATGATCCATTCTGATCTCTTCCCCTCATCTATACCTGAATCTCTTGGGTACTCTCACCAATTAATGGCAGTGTAAAAGAAACTTCAAATGAATAAGCTTAGTTGGTAGCCTCCAAAGTCTCCTATTTATTTAAAATTAAACTACATTGTGGATTTTGTGATGGTATTTTATGGTTGGGGTATATCACTCACTTGGGAGAAATGAGGAATGAACATAAAAAATTTTAAATTTATTGAAATGAACCGTCTTTACACAACATACATCCCTGAAACAGTACAGAAATCCATAAACAATATAATGGACAAGAAATACAAAATCCTACACCAGAAACTAAACAAACTAGAAAGAGAACAGACACCCCCCCCCCTGTAATTCTTCCACCCCTGGGTAGTAAATCGTACAAATACTAGCTTCTCCCCTGAAGAACTCAAATTACTAAACAAGGGCCTGAAATATGACCTCAGTCACAAAAGGAAAAACTGGATAAAAGACTTAGCAATGGAAGCAGAGACAGCCGTCACAAAATTACAAACTGCAGACCAAGACTATGTAAGATGTCTGTAGCACGAAATATCGAATTATTATACAAACAGTATAACACGAATATAAATTTGTTACATATAGACAACAGGATGGAAGCAATGAAATTCAAATAAACATTTTTGTATGCTAATCTGAAGAAAGGTCATTGGTAGACCCTGTCATGGATGGGAGGTATTAAGAATATTTTTAAGGAAATAAAGTTTGAGGGTGTGGACTGGATTCAGCAGGCTCTGAATGGGCCCCAATGGTAGCCTCTTTTCAGTACAAGAGTGAATCATTAGTCTGTAGGTTAACTGCCTAAGTAACCATTAGCTTTTCAATGAGACTGTTCCACAGGTTATATAAGATTAAATTTCCACACACACCCACACACTTCCCATATAGTGTTTACTGTAGCAAGTTTTGAAACTGACCACTCCAGAGTCCTTCTAGAGACATGGTTACGAATGCATAGAGCCAGCTGTACCATGACTTTCCGTTGTCTTCATGGCATGCATGCTGATTAATTAAACACTGTGACAAATTCGCCTTCATCTTTCTTGATTGGTTTTACAAATTTTTTTTTCTGTCACAGGGTAATTTACCATGAACTGGTTCAGACTACAAAAGAATACATGCGAGAAGTGACAACCATTGATCCAAAGTGGCTAGTGGAATTTGCTCCAGCTTTCTTTAAATTCTCAGATCCAACAAAGCTGAGTAAATTTAAGAAGAATCAGCGTCTTGAACCACTTTACAACAAGTATGAAGAACCGAATGCATGGAGAATATCACGTGTTCGCAGACGAAGGAACTAATGCTGCCAAGGGATGTATCAGTAATTGAAAACTTAAATGCAAAGAGGGGATAAGTAACAAGATCTTGTAAATATTCAGTATTGTTAATTTGTTTCAATCACCTTCATTGAGCACACTTAGACGTCTCAAGAAGACAAATTTAGTGATGTATATTTATTTATTCCAGAAATAAAAAAATAATTTTATTAATGGATAGACTTTGATTCATCTTGTGTTAATGGCCCATCATCAACCAACCTGTGGATGGGAGACAGATTTGAGTGATACATAATTTATGTCACAGCGTTTAGTCAGTTTTATTGTGTCTTTGTGGTGTGAATCTTATTATTCTTTTCTTGATATGCTAGGGAGCTGACAATGAAAGAGCTGATTAGGTGTCAGTACTTAGCCATTTAATGTAAAATCCAATTGCATGTGGAGTCAGGAAGTACTTGATCATTTGCCTTTGTGGTGTTTTGAAATATCATGGCTCTAGATTTTCAGCAACGTTTATTTTTCTGATCCACGCTTTCACATCAGTGAACATCTGGTGATTCATTACAGCCTTACCCTTCATACATATATTTGTCATACAGAAGAAAGCTGTGGCCTGGTTGTAGATACTGATGGACAATTTTTACAAACCTTTCAAGTCACATGGATGTGCAAAAAAAACTGCATATGTGCACTGTTTTCCTCTCTCTCTGCATTATCTAAAAACAGATGATAAAACGTTTCTTTAGTTTGATTTGTACCACATGAATACAGAAACTTCAGTGTGTTCTTCCCATGGCACCATCATCAAAAGCTGTTTAGGGCATCTCATGCAGTTTTCCTGTCTGAAAATCAGCTTAATGCACAGTAATTCCTTCAAATCAGTCATAATAAAACTGTGGACTACAATTAGAAATACTGGTTGGAAGCAGCACAGAGGATTATGGCTATAAAACTAACTAGCCTGACTCAGTAGATAGCTATAATGTGGCACATTGTGGCAGAGAGCTGTAATAATAGTTTCTCATTACCACCAAACAAAACCAGGGATATGCCCAGATGGAATAAGAAGAAAATTAATCAATTCATGGTCCACACCCCAGGTTAAGCAAGGGATCAGTATAAACGTAGGACTGGTGGCTGCTGAATGTTATACAAACTCCAGTTGCCTGGGATAGTATGCTGGGTGCACTGCAGTAACTTTTTGCTGACAGTATTTGTGCAGCTATTGCTGATGTATGACCTACTTGAAGACTGTAAAATGCACGTATGATGTACATGGTTCAGGGTGTCAGCAACCATATTCAAGACTGCTTTGTCAAATCTGTGTGCATAGTCCCACCTACAATCGTGTCGACAATCGACAAACCAATTTTCCTTAGCTCCCGATGTACGGACACGGACATGCTGTGTGGAAGCTGCTGACTGTGAAAACACTGTTGATATAAGTGCCAGCCACTTTATTTGTGTCTGCTGCACCGTATGCAAGGACTGTATCCATTCATTAGCCACTGCTTAGCTGCTGTCATCCAGCGACCAAACTCGTTATAAAATGTTGGGCACATGCCAGGCTAACAAGCAACTAGACACAGAGGAATAAAGTAGTCCAGTTTAATCGGACTGGCCAAGCTGTGTAGAACCATGTACAGTGGTCCTAAATACGCAATGGCTCGCAATGACTGAGCTGTGGCGATAGCTTCAAACCCAGCCTGGGCAATGGCAATTCATCAGCCTGTATCTCACATAGGCAGTGCATGATCAAGTCCTCGCCAATCCTTTTTAAACCTTTGGAGATAAATGGCTCTTGCCCTGCAGCAAAATGACCGAGCATTATTATGATAGCATATTCAGAAATTTAAGAGGAAACTGAAAGGGCAACTGTGTACCACCCTTATCACTGCTGATTCATTTTTATTTCTTGTGGCTGGTGGTTTAGGGGTTAAAATGCAAGAATGCCACACAGGATACATTTTACACACTGCTGGTCAATTCTTTTTTAACTTGTACAGTTTTATTTTTGCACTCTTATTTCCTTTATGTTATTTCAGTGCTCATCTCCCCTCACAAATAATTTAAGAATAATGGGCGTTTTTTTTTTACTGCATATAAAATACCTACACAAATATAATGCCATCATCTGATGGTGGTGCTGTTTTCTGCCGGTGTGAAGAGTGGGTGGATGGTTACAATGTAATATGTTTATTACTTTCTATATTTGTGGTTCTGTGCATCGTAATTGTAGGTTGAAGAAATCCACCGGGATGCAGCAGTATGCAGATATTTATTTACTGCTAAATTACTCATATATTTAATTTTAATTCAGCAGTAAATAAATATCTGCATACTGTTGCATCTTGTTGGATTTCTTCAACCTATGATTATTACTGTTTGCAAACCTATTTTCTACACATTTATCCCACTGGTCCATCTTCCACTATTTCTCAGGTTGTTTAGTGATGATGGTACTTGCCGTAGAGAGGAATTAGGTGAAGCTTACAGAGTAAGCAGTGAATCCACACACTTATGCATATGAGTTATGCAATGAACTATATGCATGTAGTTACTGCCTACATGCATCACACATTCAACTACAGTACTACTACTAACACAAATAATAATAATAATAATAATGGATAATTTGCATTGAAATAATATACAGAAAAATATAAATGTTAACAAAAACTATAAAATACGAATGCATGAAAATAGTAACATGTGATGAAGGGTATGAATAATAAAACTTCTCATTCTGCAGTTTTCTTCTGCTTCCTGTTACTTCTCTTGTGGGTCAAAATATTCTATGAAGCAGTGTTGCCAAATACCCTCAGTCTATGTTCTTCCCTAACTGCAAGATACCACCTTAATTACTCCCAAAAATAGCAGGTAAAATAGCAATTTTGTATATATTAACCCTTTCACTGTTATTACAAAATCACTGTAATATACAATGTCACAGGTACACAGTACCATAAAGTATGACTCTAAACGTATAATACTAATGATAAATAGTGAAGTCACAATTTTGTACAGTCTGTAAGTGGCAGAATAACAGTACATTAGCAGATTACAAACATACAGGAATTAATATTAGAATAAACTAAATTTTCAAAATGCTGAAAACATTTTGGCACTACTGGAAAATAGTACCGTCATGGGAATGGTGGATCTTTCGACATGACTGAAGGAATTGCTTCTGTAGCATTCAACCCTGATCATCTTTAGGTTAGTTTTTTGAGTTTTTTTTTTTTTAATAGCCTGACATCTCTCATCATATCCATATTACAATTCCTCGCCGGCCACCATGTTGAAAGATCGGTGACGGCACTATTCTCCAGTCAATCCAACATTTTACATGCATATACTACATTCTTATCACCTGGACTTTCTTCACATCACCTATAATAGTCACATTCATATTACTCCTGCCCCTGCACAAAAAGGCAGCAGCATCAGTAATACTTTGACCTGTACTGTAACTTTTGCTTTGACTTCCCCATCCCCTGTAAAGACCTTTCGTGTATGTCTTCAGCACTGGCTAATTTCCTCCTAGGGACATGTTGCAGGGCTTTATCCCAGCTACCAGTTGCTCGAATGTCCAACAAAATTTTAATCACCTGGTTTAGAGTCAATGACTTGGAACCACCAGCTCCCCACAATAAATACCGATCCAATGGTAATTTTTCCATTTTCAGTCCTTCTCGTTTAGCTTTGGCAAGAGACAATGGTTCATCATTTGCTTTGTCAACCATTGCACCAATGATATAAACAGCATCATGGTCAAAATCTCTCATTTCTTCTCGACAGTGTGGAGTGAGATACACAATATTTTCCTTTGGGAAAAGATCTAGGTAATGTTTCTCTGTAATATTAATTGGGAAATCCAGATCATAAAGAGTAGGAATAAATTTCACCACCTGTTTCATAGTGTTGCTTTCACGTGCAGCATTGCAAAAATATATGTCAAATGGATTATCATGGGCACGATTTTCTGAAAACGTGTATGTTAGCTGTTTTCCACAATTCATAGCTTCACGTACTGTCATATGGGAGTCATAACTACAATCCACTACAAGCTTCTGACTGAACTGCATTGCTTGTATGAGTTTATTGTTAAACAAATTATTAATTGTTGTATCGTACACACGATGGAATATTGTATTATGACCAAGTCCATATATGAGGTGATTATTTTCAGGAAGTTTCTCCACTTCAGCTTCTCGCTGTTGTTTCTGTTCAGCTTTCTTCTTCTTCTTGTTCTCTCGCGCTTTTTCAACTCCAAATATATATGAGAGATATTTCCGTCTTCCTGACCTTGTCTCCAATGTAAGGAGTTGCTTCCACTGGCGAAGATTTATATTCTGAGGTACCCGATGCCCACTCTGCCGAAGCACTTCAACTTCTAAGAACAATATTTTTAACTTTTTTTCAAGAACAGGATCATCATTAGTTATGCTTGTAAAATCAGGGTTTTCAATATTACCTTCTTCGGACGTCTCACAAATGTTCTGAGGCTGCTGCGCCTTAACATGAATATTCCTCTTCACATATAAACTTAATGCTGATAAGTTCTCCATAATTTTATTGGGGTCCATTTCAAATGTACTCTTCGTACGTACATTACAAGATACAAATGTACCGAAACACCTCCGCACGTGTAACTTGAAGTTACATGAGCAGAGTTTTAGTGATGTCAGTAAATATCTCATTGTTTGATATGTCTTAAGTTCTTGTATTCCACATGCCACAACGATGGTAATTCACACAAAGCTTTACTTCCGTTACTACATTAAACACTCTCTCACATCCCATTCACCGCACAGGCAAATATTCCTTACCGACATGCGACTCACTACCATGGATCAGCTCACCACATTGCCATCCACAGATGATCTATAAATGATCTATACAGATGAGGGAACCGTTACGCACTGGCAACACCACAGAAGCACCACGCTGTACCATTATTGACGCGCGAGACAAATAGAAACCACAGATTAACACACGTATAGAGCTATAGGCTCATCATATGCACACAGATTACCAGCGCCGAGTGGGGGTCAGGGCTATGTTACTCCCAAGGCGGAAGAATCCAAGGACTGAAAGATGGGCAGAAAATGGATATTTTAAGAGAAAAGTTGATGTTTTGTCCAGGAGGAACTAAATTACTGAATAGTAAGCGAAATTCCTGCACATGTATTCGGATCCGTGCCTGTGAGTGCTATTCATTTGTTCAACCACTCTAGTTTTAATCCGTGGTTGTTTGTAGGAAAGGAGGTATGATGTTTCGTGAACAGGCTAGTTTTAATCCGTGATAATTTGTACCGAAGGAGGTATGATTCGTGACCATGTGGTATGTCGCATGGTGATATGTGAATACAGTAAACATGAAAAGTGCCGAAGAGAAATTGGTTCTTCGAAGAACAGGTGGAGGAAGTGTAATTGAACGAAGTCCGGTATTTTCTTTAGATGCTGAGTAGGTTTTCATTTATTTACACTTCTTAATATATCCTTACTGTAACGCACCAAAATGGGATCATAAGCTAAGGCTGATATCTTCAGTGTATGCGGAAGATAAGTAACTGGCCCGTTGTGTGCAGCAGCATTTATTTCTGTGTTACGTCTTTGACGTTAAGCCTAAACTACAGTCACCTCGAGCGAACTATCAAGCTTACCCTGATTATGGCCGATCTCTCTTACTGTCTATTCAAAATTATTGTTTATTATTAATACTGTAAGGTTAGTAATTTCCTCGTATTTTTTCATATAGGTTGGTACATCGGAGATTTGTATTTCAGGTTTCCAGCACAATTTTTGCACAGTACCCTAATTTTTGGCGGTTTTTCGTTCGTATGTTGTATATTCGTACTTCCCTTTTCCGAACTTTGTTGTACATCTGCGTGTAGGTTTAGGCTCCTAGAAATTCCCAGATATGCGCCACACGTTTTCAATACAATGATTATACGTTTTCACGTATGCTACACTACCTGAAGTTGATAAGGCACAACTGTACAAGGTTTCCAATTCACTTTTAGGTCATTTTTTCACTACTAACTATATTGCGCTTTTCTTTGTAAAACACAGGGCATGTCATGATTCAGGCAGTTAATTGCCGGCCTCACCGCAGAGACAGGGACCCGATTCCAGGACAGTGTTAGATGGGATCTGTGACAGTCAAAGTGGCACTGGGACAGGTTGCTCTCTGAGTACTGCAGCTTTGCCTTGTCAGTATCATTTGACCATTGCTCGATACTCTTATATATTCATTCTTCTACTGCAGACACCATTTAATCTTAGTAATTGACAGTGCCATTAAATAAAACACTCCTCCCTCTCTCTCTGTATAACAGTTGTCTAAATTATTTCTTTGCATCACGTATTACATAGCATACATTTCAGTACATCTTTTACAGCATATGTTCTAGGTGTTTTCTAAACACCATATATTGCACCCTGAGTTCCATTCCTTGCTTACTAGAATCTATTGAATTAGTTGTATCTGTCTAAAATACAGAGTTGGTTTTTAATGTGAATAATAGGAGTAGGAGCATTGATTTTTAACAGTACTACATATTATGTATGTCATTTTAGGATACTGTATCTTGTATATGGATGCAGTATTCGAGCATATGCTGTCAAGACTGGAGAACTGGTGAATGAGTATGAAAGAGAGGAGGGAAAACTTATAGGTGTTCAGCTCCACCCAGTGAAACCTGAAGTTTTAGTGGCATGTTCTGAGAATGGAGAGCTTATTCAGTGGAACTGTAACTCAAAGTTGCCAACCAGTGTTGTGGTAAGTTAAAGTAAAGTGGAAATTTGGCAGTATGGAGATGGATCCCAGTGGATGCTTTGGTAATTATGTACTGTTTGTGCAGCACTTTTTAAAGTAAATTTCAGAACTTAAAAAAAAAATTGAAAGCTGTTTCCAGTAACATAATATTCACTGCTCTTAATTGTAAAGATTGTTTTCCCTTTCCACACTTGCAGAAGTTGTGTTTCCATCGTGCAGTCAACCAGCAGATGAAAAAATACCATACAATGAAACACTGTAGCTGTCCCATGTATATCGATAAATACATTCACACAGATAACTGAAAGTGATACTTCCAGTCCCCATAATATACATTTCTGCACATCTTACACTGCAACCTATTAATGATTTTATATGTAAATCATTGGCTTAACAAAGTTAATCAAATTATTGCCAGATACGGAATGAAATCCTTCATTTTCCAGACATACTGGTACCAGCATTTGCTAATTATGGTAGTAAAACTGTATCAATTTCACATTAGTGTCATGAAAGCACAGAGTGGAGAAAAGAAGTTATATGGTTACTGTTCATAACCTTGGCACTAGTTTGGGGTGAGTGGTCAGTGCCATGCCCTGGCTGCTTTAACCCTGACAAAGAGCTTGTACCCACTGTATAGGAAGCTGGGTGGTCCTTGGGATTGGTCTTACCCCCACCAGTTTTCAAACTCTGGACTGTCCAGCATGTAGGTAGTCACTATACTGACTACACTGATCCAGCCGCCAATTATAGTAGTACCTGGTTCAGTGTATTCTTTAATGATTTTCAGCACTGTTTCATTACCTCCGATGTGTTTAGACACAACAGAAAGGTCCTTGGTATCAACTTATACTTCTCCAAGTATTCAGTTACACTGAATAATGCATCCACAGTTGAACTTCCCTTTACATATTTTAGTCTTACCTACTTGCAGTGTTTTCCTGTGACCTCCAGCAATTTTTTTTTTTTAAATCATTCCACAAGTACTAACTTCTGTGGTGTAATTACACCAGTCAGTCACTGTACTTGAACTTTACAGTGAATTTGTTTAAACAAAATTGATTTGGGAGCTTCAAATAACAGCAGTGTGCTGAGTACTAAGTATAACTTTTTTTTTAGATAAATTGTGTTTCTGAACCCATGTACCCTTATATAAAGACACTGCTTTATGACACTTTGGAGCACTTGCATTTGATTCCTGGTTAACATGCTGTGTTGTTTATAACACATGAAGGAATTTCTGTTTTGTATCAACATTCACTGGATATCCATACTCACATTTTACTGTTCATTAATATACCATGTTAATAAAGAAATTTATCTAAACCTTGACGATCCAGAGCCAACAGTGGAGAATCTTTCAGCTTCCATGCAGGCTAATATTGACATGCTTGAATACTTCCTTGTCCTCAACTGCCAACAACCATGGTTTGTTCTTATAATAAAACCAACAAGATGCACTAATTTCTCAAATTTATTTTTGGGATAGAACTCTACATGTTTCGGACAGTTTCTCTGTCTGACGTCAGGAGTCTAGCACTGTACATACAGCAGTAGGTATATGTCATGCAGGTTATGCTGACAGCTTGCTAGTGGGATCAGGATGGATGATCCTGCTAGCAAACTGTCAGCATAACCTGTATGACATATACCTATTGCTGTATGTACAGTGCTAGACTCCTGATGATAGACAGGGAAACTGTCTGAAACATGTAGAATTCTATTCCAAAAATAAATTTGAGAAATTATTGCACTTCGTTGGTTTTATTATAAGAATGTATCACGTTGCACGGTCCTCTGAATGTCTAAAACTATAATTTGGTATGCAGCTGAACCACCCATATATGAAAAAAGCTTGTAGTACCAATACTTGCAAAATGACATTTAGCAGCTGTTACAACACAAGCAAAACAAATTACATATGTAATATAAAAATGGAAAGAGGCACAGTAGAACTGATTCTAATTATGTATTGGTCCATAAAGGGTTGCCAGCTATATCTTGCAACAAAGCTGCACATGCTTCTTAGTAAAAAATTAGAATAAAATATCAGACAAATAAATGTTGATGCTTGGGTCAACCCTTTCAACCAGACTTTTTGAAATTTTGAGCTCTGCAAAGCATCAAAGTCTAACTACATATTGAAGACTCAATGCCTGTATAACTGTAATGACACAAATATTAAGATTGCTGTCTTGTGTGATGTGACACTGTGTAGGCTGGTAATTTGTTAACGACACTTTGGTAGAATTTGCCGCTTCCAAATGTGATGGCAGCAGATGCCTCAGAAACTCAGGTACTTATGCTGCACAGCATCACATCCCAGATGACAGTTGTCTTTATTGTCACTGCCATGAAAACCTTAAGTTTCGTGTTCAAAATATTTTTTGAAAAAAAAGGGTGCACACATGTCAGTTATGACATTGCTGAGGTGACTAAATTTTGTAGAGTAGTACCTGATATTTGTGGGGACTCAATATGGAACTTGCTTCATGTTACACTGCTGGTGCCTAGAATTTTGAGGTGGCCCATAGATGTATTGAAAATTTCAACACTCTTGTTTTGAAAAGTATGTAGGTCTAGATATACACTCTTTGGGATTGTATAGAATTTTGAGGTGGCCCCTAGATGTATTGAAAATTTCAACAATTTTGTTTTTAAAAGTATGTAGATCTAGATATACACTCTTTGGGATTGTAAAGAATTTTGAGGTGGCCCCTAGATATATTGAAAATTTCAACAATTTTGTTTTGAAAAGTATGTAGATCTAGATATACACTCTTTGGGATTGTATAGAATTTTGAGGTGACCCCTAGATGTATTGAAAATTTCAACAATCTTGTTTCGAAAAGTATGTAGATCTAGATATGCACTCTTTGGGATTGTATAGAATTTTGAGATGGCCCCTAGATGTATTGAAAATTTCAACAATCTTGTTTTGAAAAGTATGTAGATCTAGATATGCACTCTTTTGGGATTGTATGCAGCATAGAATGGTAGTTTCTTAGTGAGGTTTTGGGAAAACTTATCGGTCCCATATTCACGGGTCGAGCAGTCCAGGAAGAATGCCAGGAACATTTAGCTACACAGTTTATATAGGGAATGGTGTTGGCCGTTATTGTTTTTAGAGAATGTGGTAGGGTTAAAGAAGCATGAGGTAGGTGGGATGGGGGAAGAAGTCCAGTTGCCCAGTGGTGCTGTGAGTTAAAACTACCCCAGGAGATGACACCACTACCAAACACAGGAAGGGGAGACATAATGGAAAATAATGCAGGGCTGCAGCCAAATGTTAATAAGCAAATGAGACATGAATGATTGGTCACTGTACTGGAAAAACTTGGAAATGTGGTTGGCACGGATGAATTGGGTGAAAAATAACTTTGAAGTGTTTGAGTTTACTGTTGAGCATTTTATGTGGAGGAACTGAGGAGAAACATGAAGTGAACATGTAATTCACTGTATGTGAAGGCACTTCATATACAGTGCACTACACACACGCACAGCGGGTCAGAATATGCTGCCATAACACCGACCTTCTCCATGTCAATGGACACGATAGAATAATTCTTGTAATTTTTAGCCAAGCACTGTACAATTCTCCCTGATGATGGATCATCTGTGATCCGAAACATGTTGGAGCACTTTAAAATATTTTATAATTTTAATTGTTTCTACATATTATATATTGTGCGTTAGTTGGATAATACAGTGTTTAATTATCATTGATGCACAGTGCAAACATGCAGAGCAGTGATGTATTTCATTGGGCTCCAAGGAAGTCACTTAACAACATTCTGGCAAGTTGTGAGGAAACACGTATTTTGTCTTTATCGTTGCACTGTGCATTTCGTAGAGTCATTTAATTAGCACACCAACTAATGCACATACGTAAAATTTTTACATTAAAACATTTAGAATCGCTCTAACATGTTTCGATCCCAACATCAAATTCAGAGAGCTACACTGTTCCTTGCTAAAGTCGCATTTTTTAAAAACACACACACTGTTTAATTTCCTTATATTAACATGGTGCTGTGACAGCATGTCATATCGTTCAAGTCGTACGCTACTGAGAATGCGCCTGACTATGGGTGTGTGTCGAGTGTTGTGTTGCGTGAGACGCAACATAACACATAACTTTAGCAAGGAACAGTTTAGCTCCCTGAAGATGATCGTAGGATCGAAACATGTTGGAGCAATTCTAAATGTTTTAATATAAAAATTTTACATATGTGCATTCGTTGGTGTGCTAATTAAATGACCTATTTTGCCATTCTTGTAAAGTTGTATTTTGCACGTGCCAATAAATAAACAAGCCCAAACATTGCTGTCTGGTACAGAAGTTTGTATGATGCATTTTCAGCAGTTAAAATCTATCTTATTATTGAAGATACAAATTCTGCGAACACAGACTAGCTAATAACTTTCTCCTTGATACAGTCAAGTTTTATTCTTTATAATCTGATCCTTATAACATTTAATACATATTGTTCCAGCAGTACCTTACATTTAATACATATTGTTCCAACAATGCCTTACATTTAATATGTATTTTTCCAACAGCGCCTTCATTTTAATAAGGTACAAAGTACAATTGTGACTGGCTTTCATTTGATGTCACCAAGTCCCCAGGAGAGTGATGGTAACAAATGCAAAATTTGTGTTGTGTGGAAGAAGGCAAATAGTGGTGTATCACAAGTCTCAACATTCTGCAGTCAGACAGGCAGATTGCTACTCAATTTAAAATTCTGGTAATTATTAATTTCATTTCTTACTGAACCTTTCCTTTGTAACAATTAAGGTACACATTAAACTTTAGCCTGGTTCTTATTTTATTTTATTTTTTTATTGTGTAATTAGGCACGGGGGATCATAATCCATATTAATCTTTATCAGCTGGTCTTTTGATCCAATTCTAGTTGCTGATCGCTGGTATTATTTTCATTTTAAATGCCCATTTCTACGCCTGTTCATATTGTCCTTTGTATTTGATATATTTGTAAAGCTAAAAAGTGCAAATAAAAAGTATCCTATTAAGCAAGATTCCATCTGCCTGCTTTAGAAGTTTGTACTGCTGTGCATATTTTTGTGCAGCGTAGTTTAGGATCCTTTCTAAATTTGTTCATTTTCATTTTGTTTTAGTTTCTTGAATAATTAAATTCGGATATCTCGAAAGGTAAATGGGATACATTGTGCTACAAAATTTGGAGTTGACTGTACGTGAGTACATCATCCAAGTTCATCACCAAGTTGTTTATTTTCTGTGAAGCGTGGCTTACCTGGGTTCTCAGATGAATGAGTTCATATACCTTCTTGAAATCAGTGGGGGAGTAGAGGAACCCAGCTAGATGCTTATTGTTCTTAGCAGAGGACATCCCATTGTGTTTTGCAAACTAAATACCACAGAGTGCATTAACATATTTTGGTGTGAGGGTCTTAAATACTGTGCTTATTGACATATATATATTACACGATCACCCTTTGTATCTTTGTTGTCCCAACACGCTCAGTCTGGAAGGTGATCCTCTTTCGGGAAACGGGTGTGGTTCACCGAATCACATTTAGTTTTGGTGATTTTATTTTTACTTGTGTTTTATTTATTCATTTCATTCTGATGTAAATAATGGGGCGCTATATCCAGTTAAACAACCAGATCATTTCTAGGAAACTGACACAGTCACTTCTCTTTACTCCCCCTTACACCACACTCGTACGTGACTGAATTCGCACTGGCTGGCTAGCGTCCGTTATTTACTCCCAACTGTTTCGCCATTTAAATCTCTCCCCTCCTACCTATCACCAATGTTTCTGAATGTACGTTGACAGATTGAACCCAAAACATACAGCTATGAACCATCTGTAATTGACACCAGCAAACCTAAGAAACAAATACATAAAAAATGTTCGGCTACAATATATATTGGTGTCACATTTGAACACCTTCCTGTTCATATTGCCTGATGATACAAGCTTGACTAGAAAGTACAATCTTAACAGAGGACATACCATTATGTGTTGCAAGGTAAATGTTTATTTAGTATATAAGATGTTTCTCAAATTGTATAGTGCACTATGGTACCACAGCCAAATTTCCTTCATTCTTCTGTAAAGATTTGGACATGATATTTGTATATTGTAGTTTCATGTTTTTGTCTGTCTTCAGTTCAGTAGTTTAGTTAATTCCCTTCGGAGCAATGAAATTTGTCAGGCTGGGCAATACAGAAGGTCTGGCCATGTTACAGTATTTATACACATTGGTTTTTTGCTGCATGATGAGTTGTCTTATTTCCAGGTGCATTTGTATGGCAACAAATTGAAACCTACTATATGAGACATCACAGAACTGATATTAAAATCTGTGGCACATTCATCTGGAGGCAAAGACAGTTATCCCCTGACCCTGACACTGATGAACAAGATGACATTGACCCAAACTGCACATAGGACTGGCAATACACATTACCACCCTTGTTACAAAAGACTGTACTCCACGTAGCATTTTTAGGCTCTTCACTGTTCGAAATTAAAGAACTTTTGGTGGAAGAGACAAACAATATTTTCACCTTTACTTTTGATGCATGCTAGGGAGGACAGTTCAAGAACTGTGTTTGTTCTTGGCTGTTACGTTAATGGGGCTCATTCAGAGGGACATGTTATAAGGTTACAGTTGTTTTGCTTAATCTTTTATGGAAACACTATGAAATAGGACAGATTCTTTGATATACCTAGTTTTCTGCGTTTTAGTAACATCGGAAGTGAACATGACAAGACAGATGAAGGCTATGACCAACTATAGAAAGTAACTATATTTGACAAGTTCTTTGATTCATGTGCTGAATATTACAGTTGATGAAATTATTGTGCTCTTTTAAAGGTAGAGTCCATGTCATTTAATGTGTACTGAAGAAACGCAAACAGTTCAGGATAAAAATCTACAATCTGAGTGACTGTAAGGGACATAAGTACAATATGGCTGTGTTTGTAAGCAAGGGTGGGAAACGTGCAGTTGCTTCATTTACAGCGACTCGTCAGCTGTAACCAGACTTACCATAAGGATTGAAAATGAGGAACACAAATTGTACGCAGGCAGCTTCTTCTCATCTACAGCATTGTTCGATGATTTACATACTAAGACAATAAACTGGTGTGGCATTGTTAGACCAAGTAGAAAGGGGATGCCTAAGAGTTTTGGACAGAAAATTAAATTGAAGTGGTGTGACGTGCAGACTAGGATGAAGTGTAACTTGACAGCCAAATCGTGGAAAGATGAACAGATTGAAGCGGTGTGACGTGCAGACTAGGATGAAGTGTAACTTGACAGCCATATCGTGGAAAGATGAGCAAATTGAAGTGGTGTGACGTGCAGACTAGGATGAAGTGTAACTTGACAGCCATATCGTGGAAAGATGAACAGATTGAAGTGGTGTGACGTGCAGACTAGGATGAAGTGTAACTTGACAGCCA
>Ga0123352_10005045_pt1 | contig 19726 bp, 22 predicted proteins | sample TergutLab28metaG_FD_89700 | JGI IMG/M metagenome (GOLD analysis project Ga0123352, IMG submission 89700) | Labiotermes labralis P1 segment gut microbial communities from Petit-Saut dam, French Guiana - Lab288 P1 | ecosystem: Host-associated > Arthropoda: Insects > Digestive system > Gut ... | reverse complement strand
TTCATCAGGAGCAGGAAGCGGAAGTGATTCTGCTTCTAAATAATCTGAGCATAAAAAATCTCACCCTTCTTTTTTTAATTTGGCTTGACTATTAAGCCTGGGTGAGTTATAATTCACTCAGGCTCTTAACTGGGCTGGCGGGGACACATTGCTGGGGCCTTTGAAACCATTAGGCAACGTGTCCCTTTTTTACCCAATATTTTGTTGATAATTAACATTATATATTTATCTTTATTTGTTGTCAAGCTTTTTCTTAATTTAGGTGTGGACATTTGTTTTATTTGTTTATCCAATGAAAAATTAATGAATGCAACAAAAAAGAGCTGTTTTGCATCAGCTCTTTTTTGTTGCTATTTTTGTAATCGTTATATACAAATTATCTGTATGAATTAAACGAAATAACATATAAGTGCTTTTACCTATTGAATATAAGGGCTGGCTAGTATAGGACGTATATTTCCGCTGCCTTGTATATTTCCTTGGAATTCCACTGTAAGGCGGTTAACTCCGGTAACATTTATAGATACAGGAATTGCAGCTTCGCCGTATCTAAATGTAAATTCTTCCACTTGCAAGCCATCGGCAAAAAATCTTACACGTGCAATTGCATTTTGCCTTGCTTGGGCAGTTCCTGCTTCATTAATGGCACCAACATATCCCGTCAAAAGCGTATATTCATTATTTAAATCAAAATGGAATAAATTTCCTTGAGGGTTATGAGCTAAAGTATTAGGAACAGAGTTTGCAAATTGCCTGTTTCCTATAGCAAGTGTTTGACCATTGCGAACAGTGTTACGGCCAACAGTAACTCTTTCCCAGCTTACCCTGGCATCAGGAAGTACTGATAATAAAGGCCCGGCGGTTCCGGCAGCGGCCGGGGGTGCTTCGGGCTGTTCTTCGGTTGTTATTGTTGTAAGCAAAACAGTGTTGGTTGCACCGTCAAAGTCCACATCAAGACCAACCATATCCGCCATAGCACGCACAGGCAGATATGTTCTTCCGCTTATTGTAAACGGCTGCATATCTTCATCAAATTCCAATAAAGTTCCATCCAGCGACACTTGCACACCAAAAAGAAGGTCCCTTGTTACAGGATTTGCCATAAGTACTGTTCCGGAAAGCATAATTGTTGCCATAACGCCCAAAACAAACCCTTTTGCCATTTTAAAATTTGCCTTTTTCATTTTCTTCCTCCTTATAATGTAAACCCGTAAAATCAAATAGGTTTAGTATGATACTGTAAGGAGTATAACATGCAAACAAATGGACTGTCAATAGTTTTTGCAAATGGGCAATTAGTAATTATTGTACTGCATTTATCGCAATACATTTAATCACTAATTGCTTCAACATCCTTTACTTTAGGCAGTCTTCTTATATGTTTAAACATCCACAAAAACGCACCGATTGTAATATACGAAACCCCTTGTATAATAAAAACCATATCCACATTAGGAAGAAGCGTTCCCGCAATGCCGCCGATAAGCGCACCTGCGGCGGCGGCAATGCCGGATAAACTTGTTATTACTGTATTGATGCGGGCTATAAGACCCTGCGGCGGCAATTTTTGCATTAATGTGTTTATAAAGATGCCAATTGCGCTGCCTAGGCCTGCATAAAGAATATATATCCAAACTGCCCTGCTAAAATTATCGGCAATGACATTTACAAAGATAATTCTTAAAGCTCCTGTAAATATCAGGCCAAAAACTAATATTTTCCATAATTCAAATTTATGTTCAATTATTCTGCTTATGTAAGAGCCTATTAAACCGCCAACCAGGGCAAGGGCCGTAAGAAGTATATAGCCCGATGCCATGCCGGTATGAATTTCTGCAAACATAGGCAGGTTGACATATGCAATGTCGGCAAATAAACTCATAAACACTAAGGCAAGCACCAAAGGAAATATCGCACCTCTTTTGATAAAAATAAGTCCTGCCTTAAGCTCGGTAAAATATGTTTTTAAATCGGCCCTATCAGCTTTTTCAAATTCTTTGCGTTCTTTGCTGCGTACAAAGAAAGAGAAGGCCAAAGCAAGAAACAGCACGCCGGTATTAACCGCATAAATCAATTCAAAACCGGTGCCGCCGTACATCATTGTATATAGCAAAACACCTATGCCAAGACCGGCGATAGTTGACACAACTCTTATAAGAGCGTTTGCTTTAACCAAATCATCGCTACCCACAATTTTTGGCATCAAAGCAGTAATCGCCGGGCCGGCAAATATGCCTGTTATGCTGAAAATTAAAATTGCAAGATGAAGAAACCAAACGCCGGGGCGATATGCATAAGGTATGGCCAATAAGAGGGCAACAATGCATAGATTTACAAAGCAGCTAACTCTAAGAATCTTGATTTTATTGTGTTTGTCCACAAAAGGCCCCACAAGAAAGCTTGCAACCCTTGGGGCAACAAACATAAATCCGGCTATCCCTGTATAAATTGGGTTTTGGTATTGCGCATGCACTGCCCACATCATAAAAATGCTGAAAATTCCGCTTCCAATGCCGAAAAAGGCTTGGAATATCAGGAAATTGCGGAAATTGCCGTTGTCAAAGAATAATTTTAACACATCATCACCTCGTATGCATTATATCAGCATAAAACGGCAATTTCAATATCAATCCCTATGAGTTGCATTTTCATCAGGGTAAGTTGCATTTTCATCGCGATGCATCGCGTCAAGCTTTTCATTTATGCTTGTTGCCACCCTGCCGTCTCTGTAAGTTATATATCCGTAAACCCCAGAAAAAATTAAGAAAAAAGCAATTCCCATTCGGATAGTTATGTCCCCTGGCTCTCTAAGCAATACTAATGGTACCATGAAAAAAATTGCAGTTAGTATAAAGTGTACAACTCTTAAAATAGAGGCTTCTTTAATTGTCTTAACTCCAAAAAACGCAAACAGCAGCAAAGGCAGCACGGTTGAAAAGGATGTTAAAAGTATGCGAAGTAAATCTCTGCTGTATAACACCCATTCATTGCTTGATGCCAAGGTGATTACTCCGTTTATCAATATTGATAATGTTGTTACTATGCAGAATATTCTAAGCATATAGCTTAAATATTTCCTAAGAACAGACCAGCCAAAATCCTTACGAAAAATCATAGTCCAAACCTCTCTTTCAATGCAGGCACAAATTGACGAGAAATAATAACCGTTTCTCCGTTTATAAGCTTTGCCGCAAACCGTCCGGCCCCTGCAGGTGCTACATTTCGTATTTTTCGTACACTTACAATAATTTGCTTGCTGATTCTCAAAAAATCGCCCGCACTAAGTATATCTTCTATTTCATACAATTTTAAACGGCTTCTGTAAACCGCTTTTTCCGCATATACAAAGGTCTTTTGCTCAACGCTTTCTACATAGAAAACGGCGCTCACAGGCAGCATGAGCGCTTGATTATCTTCATAAACGGTTAAATCATCGGGGCTTTTAAGAAGATTAATGGCACGTGTAATTCTATCTGTCATTTTTTTGACGCTGATTATCGCACTCTCATCTTCGCCCGGTAAGGGGTCTTGTATTATAATACGCATCTATTTCCACCTACCACAGCTTATTTTATAAGATGCTTATGCCAAAGGCAAGCTGGGCACTGCATTTAAGCTTAAATCTGAAAACTTACCTTCTTTATACAAATAATACCCGGCAGACGCTATCATAGCCGCATTGTCGGTACAAAAAACAGGTGCAGGTATATTTAGTGTTATGCCCAATTCATCACATTCTTTTGTTAAGGCCGCCCGCAAATAGGAATTGCACGCAACGCCGCCTGCAACCGCTAACTTATTTACCCCTGTAATTTTGCAAGCACCAAGACTTTTTTTAGTCAGCACATCTACAACTGCCTGTTGAAAAGAAGCCGCAATATCAGCAGGAACTACATTCCGTCCTGCCATTTTTGCAGAGTTTAAATGGTTTATAACCGACGATTTTAAGCCGGAAAAGCTGAAATTAAAACTGCCTTCGCCTATCATAGCTCTTGGGAAATTAATTGCAAGAGGGTCGCCCTCTTTGGCCAGCTTGTCAATTTCTACTCCGCCCGGATAAGCTAAGCCCAAACAGCGAGCCACTTTATCATATGCTTCCCCGGCAGCATCATCAAGCGAAGCACCCAAAATTTCAAAATTATTATAGTTTTTTACATAAATTATTTGTGTGTGACCGCCGGATACTATCAGCGCAATAAACGGCGGTGTAAAATTAGGATTTTCCAAATAATTTGATGCAATATGTCCGGAAATATGATGTACGCCTACAAGCGGCAAATCCGCCCCATAAGCCAGTGCTTTAGAGAAATTAAGTCCAACGAGCAGCGCACCGACAAGACCGGGGCCATATGTAACAGCCACAGCAGAAATATCAGAAAGACGGCAGTTTGCATCATCCAAAGCGGCAGAAACTACATCGTCAATTTTAACAATATGATTTCTTGAGGCAATTTCCGGCACAACGCCGCCGTAAAGCCTGTGTATGTCAATTTGAGAATAGATTACATTAGAAAGAACTTTTGTTCCGTTTTCTACAACAGCGGCACTGGTTTCGTCGCAAGAAGTTTCTATCGCAAGTATTTTTATAGACTCCATTTTGTCAATCACTCCAAATACAAAGCCGCCAAGCGGCGGCTAAATTGTAAATCCAAAATCTTGAAACAATGTTACTGCCCTTCCCTCATATACCCAAATAAAATGGACAACAGTAGGAAAGAAATCCATAATCACATTGACCCCTTACATAAGCTTGCGTCCCTTTTTCTTCATAAACTTAGGCGAGATATATAATTGTATCCCAACCAAAGCTACTAAAGCTGCAAGAAATATCAAAGAATATGACCTTATAGCATCACCCACCACATTTGTGGCGGCAACAATATAGTATCCCAGCGTTAATCCAAATTCTGTAACAAAGGCCGCAATAGGAGCCAAGGCTGTTAGTAAGCCGTTTGCTTCATTTTCAGCAAGCCAGTTGAACAGCACATCCTGATAAAAATACAGAGCGGCACCAAGCGCAAAAACAGTGGCTAAAGTGCCCCAAACTGCAAAAATCACATTGTCAAAAACTTTGCCCTTGTCACGAATTTTTTTCGGGAAGTATATATTTATATCTTCTATTTTTTCCATGACACTTGCCGCAAAGTTATCAGGAGCTTCAATGATTTCTAATTTGTTGTGATTAAAGTCTGCAAGCATTTCCTTATAGACAGCAAAATCTTCCGAACAAGCTTCGCAGCTTTCAATGTGTTTTTCCAGATTCATTTCTTCAAAATCATCCAAAAGCCCGTCCATATATTTCATCATTAATTCATTTGCTTTTTCACACACCATAGCTCTCACCTCTTCTCATGCTCATCAAATTTTCTTTCAAAATCTTACGGCCTCTGAATATACGGTTTTTCACTTTGGATAAAGGTTCTTCCGTAATTTCAGAAATCTCTTGATAACTAAGCCCCTGTTGATGATACAGCACAATGGGCACTCTGTACATATCAGGCAAATCTGCCACAAGACGAGACAGCTCCAAGGTTTGCTCTTTGGCGATATATGCATCTTCGGGAGAATCCGCTTGCTCTGCCCTAATACCGTCAGATACATCGTCAAGATTAACAGTATCAGTCTTTTTCTTTCTGCGATAGTCTATAACATGGTTTGTAGCAATTCTTACAATCCAAGTAGACAATTTATATTCAGAATTATATTTTTCAAGATTACGATATATTTTGATAAAAACATCCTGCGCCAAATCGTTTGCTTCTTCTTTATCGCTGACCATGCGCAGTATAACCGAATAAATTAGGTTTTTATAGCGTAAAACTACCTCGCTGAAAGCGGATTTATCACCTTCCACACAAGCCAAAACCAAATCGTAATCACTTAATTTGCTAAAGTCCACCGTACCACCCGCCTTCTATAATAACTATATCATTAAGTATTACGAAGAGATAATATTAAAGTCTGAAAAAAATTTACTCTCCTTCAAAATTTAATGTTTCCGTCATTCTGTCATATCCAATAAATGTATCGGGAAAAATGTCGGTTGCAAAATGAAGAAATTCGCCGGGATTTTGCATAGCCGGAGAGAAATGCGTCAGCCACATTTTCTTTACATTGCCGTCTTTTGCAAGTTTTGCCGCTTCAGAGAAAATCATATGCCTGTGAGATTTAGCTTTGTCAAGCAATGAATCTTCACCATAATGGCCTTCGCATACAAATAGGTCGGATTCTTTTATAAAGCCGGGCAGTCCCCTTGGCGGACGCGAGTCGGTGCAATATGACACAGAAAGGCCCTTGCGGCTTTGACCCAATACCATATCCGGAGTGTAAACCCGTCCCTCATATTCAATATCCTGCCCTTTTTGTAAAATACTCCAGAATTCCCTCGGAATATTTAAAGCTTCGGCTTTTTCCAAATTAAATCTGGGTCTGCGCTTTACATCAACTCTATATGCAAAGCATGTGCAATTATGCTCTGCAGGGGCGGCACTTAATACGAAGCCCGTAAGAGGAATGCTTATATCTTTTTTGCCGCCATTTGGCAGCTCGATAAATTCTATGTCAAAAGGAATATCGGGCGCAATGACGCATAAAGAGCGCACAATGCGAGAAACACCTTGCGGGCCTACAATGGTCAAAGTTTCCTCTCTGCCTGAATTGCCGATAGCAAGCAAAAGACCTGGCAATCCGGCCACATGGTCTGCATGAAAATGGGTAAGGCATATACAGTCAATATGCTTAAAACCCCATCCAACTTGACGTGTGGTTACTTGATTGCCCTCTCCGCAGTCTATCAAGAGCATTCTTCCCTCAAAACGCAGCAGCAAAGAGCTTAAAAATCTGTTTGGCAGCGGCATCATGCCGCCGCAGCCTACAAGAGCAATATCAAACATAACAATCATTCTTTCTATTTGTGGTTAACAATGTCAATAAACATTTCCATTGTCCAATCGGATTTAACAGAAAATCTTGGCAGCAAGAATGGGTTTGTATCTCTTAAAACATAGCCTCCCTGCGTTGTAAACGCAAAGCGCACGCCCTCTTCTTTAAGTGCGGCAATGGCATTATTGCTGAATTTCCCATGAGGATATGCAAAGCCTGTGGTAAAAGTTAAAGGAGCATTAAAGCTTTGGCGTATATCGGCCCTTATATTTTCTATACTCTCCCACATAAGCGGCGGCTTGCCGTCTGCGGCATAATGCATTGCATGGGTATGCGAGCCATATTCAAAAACATCTGTGGAGCGGGCAATCTCTTTTGCGCTCATAAACTGCGTTGGGTAAGCCGTCATGTCGGGGATGGTTTCTGAGAGATTCCCTGTTATCAAAAATACCATTCCCACAAAACCGAATTGGCGCATAATGGGTGCCGCAAATAAATAATTGTCCAAATAGCCGTCGTCAAAAGTAATTACGATAGATTTTTTCGGTATCTCACCATCATTAAACAAAAAATCTATAAGTTGACTTGAACTAAGAGAAGTAAAGCCATTTTCATAGAGATATTTCATCTGCTCGTAAAATACTTCTTCCTGTAAAATCCAAGAATTTTCGGAATTAACGGGGTGGTAATACTCATGAGACATTATAGAGTGGTAAGCAAGCACCGGTATACGCTCTGAAACTGCCGCGGTATCTTCATTATTGTTTAAATGCAGTCCCGGACTAAGTGCAGCAGTTAAGCTAAGGAATACCGGAATTATATAAATAAATATATTAGTAAAAGAAAATGCCTGTATAGTTAATCATTCCCTAAATATTTTACTTAATATATTTTACGTTTTATTGCAAAAATAATCAAGTGACAGAATATTATATCCCTGCATTATTTGCCCAAAGAATAAAATCATCCACAAACCTTCTGTCAGTTGCACTAAATTCGTTAGGAAGATTATCAATATCAAACCATTTAAGCTCCAAAGTTTCTTCTGTTTCATTAAGCATTTCTCCGGAAAAATCTTGGCAGATATATACTATATTTACCAAGCAAACATTATCGCCGTTAGAATAAGAAAATATCATATCAGGTCCGGAGTAAACCCCTAAAAATTCAAGCTCTCCGGCAATAAGCCCCGTTTCTTCAAAAACTTCTCTGCGTACAGTTTCTTCGGTGGTTTCACCAATTTCCATATATCCGCCGTGGCTGCCCCAGCAGCCATTATCTCTGCGTTTTTGCAGCAGAACTTTTCCGTCTTTGTAAATAAAAGCACCGCAACCCACCATTATAAGAATATCATTGCCGACTTTTTCACGTATATATTTTATATAATCCATAAATTCCTCCAATTAATGTCTAAAGTGCCTAATTCCTGTAAATAACATAGCTATGCCGTATTTATTGCAGGCTTCTATTGAAAGATTATCATTAACAGACCCGCCGGGCTGGATAATAGCAGTGATTCCGGCCTTATGCGCTTCTTCTACGCAGTCGGCAAAAGGAAAGAAAGCGTCGGATGCTAAAACTGCACCTTTAGCAGCATTTTCTCCCAGATGTTCGTTTGCATGGTCTATGGCTTGTTTAGCAGCCCAAATGCGGCTTACCTGCCCGCCGCCAAGACCAAGTGAGCCGCCGTTCTTAGCTATGGCAATGCCATTGGATTTTACATGCTTAACCAATTTCCAAGCAAAAATCAAATCTTCCATTTCTTTATCAGTCGGTTTTCTTTCGGTAACGCACTGCGGCTCTTTATCTAACAATATGTCATTGGAAGACTGAATCAACAAGCCGCCGCTGACCTTCTTAAAATCCTTTCCGCTTGTTTCGCTTTTTGGTTTATCAAGCTTTAAAACCCTAAGATTTTTTTTCTTTTTTAATATTGCAATCCCACCTTCACTAAAGCTTGGGGCAATCACAACTTCAACAAAAATTTTATCAATTTCGGCAGCAACCGCTTCATCAATTTCACGGTTTGCAGCTATAATTCCGCCAAAAATAGAAACGGGGTCGGCATCATAAGCTTTTTTCCAAGCTTCTTTAAGGCTTGCACCGCTTCCTGCGCCGCAGGGAACGGAATGTTTCACAGCCACTATAGCAGGTTCTTCAAATTCCCGTAGTAATTCCAGTGCGCCGTGAGTATCGTTTATGTTGTTGAAAGACAGTTCTTTGCCGTGCAATTGCTCTGCATTGACAAGGTCAGAATGACCTGCGTTAACTTCTTTATAAAAAACAGCGGCTTGATGCGGATTCTCTCCATAACGCAGTTCCTGAGCTTTTTCATATGTAAGAGTATATTTATTGGGAAATTCCGGCATATTTGCTAAATCGCTCAAATGCTGCGCAATCAGTGCATCATATGCCGTAGTATGAGCAAAAGCTTTGGCGGACAAACAAAAACGTGTATCTTTTGAAACTTCGCCAAATTTATTAAGTTCATTTAATATCTTTTCATAATCAGCAGTATCCGTCACAACTGCAACAAATTCATGATTTTTAGCGGCAGAGCGCAGCATGGCAGGTCCGCCTATATCTATATTTTCTATAACTTCCGGCAGGGTTACGCCGGGTTTTAAAATCGTCTCTTTAAAGGGGTAGAGATTGACACAAACAATGTCAATGGTTTTGATATCATGCTCTGCAAGAAAATCCATATGTGCAGCCATATCACGCCTGGCTAAAATACCGCCGTGTATTGCAGGATGCAGCGTTTTTACCCGCCCGTCAAGACATTCGGGAAAGTTAGTGACCTGCGCCGCCTCTATTGCTTTAATGCCCGCATCTGCAATCATTTTATATGTGCTTCCGGTGGATACTATCTCAAAACCATGTGCGGAAAGCCCTGCGGCAAACTCTACAATCCCCGCCTTGTTCCAGACGCTTAAAAGCGCACGTTTCTTCATATGCATACCCCTTCCTGTTATATATATTATAGCGAAATATTTATAGCATGTCAAACCGGGCTCGCACATATTTGCATTTACATTTACATTTTTATTGACGATTTAGCCCAAAAGTACTATAATTATCAAAATGTGAAACGGAGGAAAATACATTGAAAAAACTTATGATAAATGAAATACGTGAAAAATATCTGGTTTTTTTTGAGGGCAAGGAGCATTTGCGTTTGTCCAGCTATTCTCTTGTGCCTGAGCATGATAAATCTTTGCTGCTGATAAACGCCGGAATGGCCCCTTTAAAGACCTATTTCACAGGCCAGGAAACGCCGCCGAAAAAGCGCGTTACCACCTGCCAAAAATGTGTGCGCACATGTGATATTGAAGAAGTGGGTAAGACAGCCCGCCATCTTACATTCTTTGAAATGTTGGGCAATTTTAGCTTCGGCGATTATTTTAAAGAAGAAACCATTGCTTGGGCTTGGGAATTCATGACAAATATATTGGGATTTCCTGCCGAAAAACTCTATGTTTCTGTGTATTTGGATGATGACGAAGCATATGACATATGGAATAAAAAAATCGGCATACCTACAGGGCGCATTTGCCGCATGGGTAAAGAAGATAATTTTTGGGAACTTTCCCTTGGCCCTTGCGGCCCTTGCAGTGAGATTTATTTTGACAGAGGGCCGGAATTTGGCAAAGATGATTTTGAAGCCAGCGTAACCTCCGGCGAAGACCGTTTTATAGAAGTATGGAATTTGGTGTTTACGCAGTTTAATAAAGACGAAGAAGGCAATTACAGCGATTTGGCCAACCCCAATATAGATACAGGCATGGGGCTGGAACGTATGGCAATGGTGATGCAGGGTGTAGATTCTGTCTTTGATATTGATAACATCAAGGATATTAGGGACGAGGTTTGCAAGCTGTCCGGCGTGAGCTACGGAACAAATGACAAAAAAGATATTTCCATACGTATTGTTACAGAGCATATACGTTCAACTTCATTTATGATATCGGACAATATCCAGCCAACAGGCGAAGGGCGCGGTTATGTTCTGCGCCGCCTTCTGCGCCGCGCCGCTCGCCACGGCAAACTTTTGGGCATTGAAGGGCGTTTTCTTGCAAAGCTTTCATCAGTGGTTATAGAGAACAGCAAAGAAGCCTATCCGGAACTTGCAGAGAAAAAAGACCATATATTAAGGCTTATGGACCAAGAAGAACAGAGATTTTATGAGACTTTGGACACAGGCATGGAGAGCCTTAAAACTAAAATCGAAACTTTGAAGGCCGAAGGCAAAAAGATACTTGCAGGCAGTGAGGCTTTTAAACTTCATGATACTTTTGGATTTCCTTTAGAGCTTACAAAGGAAATATTGGAAGAAGAAGACTTTACGGTTGATGAAGACGGCTTTAAAGAGGAAATGGAACGCCAGCGCAGCCGCGCCAGAGCAGCCAGGGAAGACGGCGGCTTTACCGGCACAGAAGGCAGCGTTTATGACAAGCTTAATCTTGCTGCCGCAGAGTTTGTGGGTTATACACATCACAGTATTGATGATGCAGAAATTTTGTATATTGACGATATTTCTATAATAACCGACAAAACTCCGGTGTATGCCGAAAAAGGCGGGCAAAAAGCCGACGAAGCTGTTTTAATTACAGAAAGCGGCAAGGCGGTAATATCCGATTGCTTGCCAATTGCAAACGGCCAATTTGCCCATATTGCCAAGGAAAGAACAGGCAGCATCAAACAAGGTCAAAAAGCCGCAATTACTATAAATAGCGATAAAAGACTTAAAATCGCACGCCATCACTCTGCAACTCATTTAATGCACAAGGCCTTACGTGATGTCTTGGGCAGCCATGTACAGCAAGCAGGGTCAATGGTTGCTGCAAACCGTCTGCGCTTTGACTTTAACCATTTTGCGCCTGTTTCAGCGGAAGAACTGGCAAAAATTGAAGCTATGGTCAATGACGCCGTTTTGCGTGATTTGCCTATAGAAACTAACGAAATGTCTATAAATGACGCCAAAGCAAAAGGAGCAATTGCTCTTTTTGGTGAAAAATACGGCGAAACTGTGCGTGTTGTGGATATGGGCGGCGAATCTATTGAACTATGCGGCGGTACGCATCTTAAATCCACAGCCCAAATAGGCTCTTTTAAGATAGTTTCAGAAGGCGGCGTTTCTGCCGGTGTGCGGCGCATAGAGGCCATTGTGGGCGAAACAGCCTTAGCCTATTATCGCAATACAGAAGAAAAACTGGCAGAAATTTCAGCCTTTTTAAAGACCCCGGAAGGTAACTTAATAAATCGTATAGAGCAGCTTATAAACACCGCAAAAGAAGCCGAAAAAGAGTTATCCAAAATAAGGCAAAAAGATGCAAATTCTGCTGTGGATGAAATTTTTGCAAAAAGGGAACAGGTAAACGGTATGTTTTTGGCTTCGGCTACGCTTCAAAATATGGGCATGGAGGCATTGCGCAATCTTTCAGATAGTCTTATGGATAAAATGGGCCAAGGTATTGTGCTGCTGGCGGGTATTGAAGGTGATAAAGCCAACATACTTGCAAAGGCATCAGAAGATGCTGTTAAAGCCGGGGTGCATTGCGGAAATGTGGTTAAGGCCGCCGCAACTGCGGCGGGTGGTGGCGGCGGCGGGCGGCCTAATATGGCGCAGGCAGGTATTAAGGATGTAGGTAAAGTTGAAGCAGCTATGGAAGCGGCAAAAGGTCAGCTATTGACCTAATAAGATGTATTAATTTGAGACCTATTCTCACTACAATAAAACAGCCCGGACATTGATATGTCCGGGCTGTTTTATTGTAGTGAGAATAACTACATACCATATTTCTTAACAGGCAGTCTTTTATGTTCCGAAGCTTTATGGTATCTCTCAATTATATGAAAATTCGGACCTTTTTCTCCTTCCAGCAAGTATTTATCAATTTCTGCATAGCTAACACCCATCTCTAATTCATCAGTCTGCCCTTCATAAAGACCGGCAGAAGGAGCTTTTGTCCAAAAAACTTCCGGAGCGCCCAAATGCTGCAAAAATTCACAAATTTCTGTTACGGTAAGGTCTGCAATGGGGTTAAAATCATATGCGCCATCCCCCCATTTAGTAAAATATCCCATATACGTTTCACTGCGGTTGCCTGTACCTGCCACAAGCGCTCCCCTGCCGTTTGCAATAGCGTATACCGTTGTCATACGTAAGCGAGGTGCGATATTCACATTGTCAATTTTGCCCGCTTTATCACCAATTGCGTTAACTAATTCGGCTTTTGTTTTGGTGATATCTATAATTATATGTTCAATATCAAAATGCTCGGCAAATAACAAAGCGTCATCTTTATCCTCTGTAAAATTGCGTTTTGATTCACATGGCAAAATAACACCCAAAGTATTTTCGCATGCCATTTTACATAATATGCCTGTAAGAACGGCATCTTTTCCTCCGCTTGAGGCAAATACAATGCCCTTTGCGCCCGATTCTTCCAGTATCTCTTTAATCCAATTCACCCTTAACTTAGCCGCTTTTTCATAATCTCTAATCACAAATACCCTCCAAACACACATTAATAAAAGCATCCACATGTATATAATTATTATACATCAAAAACTCTTCAAGTTCGGCATCTATCAATTCATATAACGCAGAACATTTTGTTATTTTAGTAATTGCTTTAGCCAAATGAACCTTTGCCCAAATATTGTTTGTTAAGGCTAAACATTCTACTCCGCATATATTAAAATATTTTGCAGCAGGCAGCTCTAAAGACAAAATATCACAATAATTCCGGGAAAATATATATATGAAATCCATTTTTAACACCCCCATTGTGTTATACTATGTAAAGGGGATGGTCTTTTCATTTTGTACGGTTAGTACTATTTTGCGGAACTTGCACTATCAAGAATCTCCAAAAGCGCATCTTTATCAAAGTAATATTTCTCACTGCAAAAATGGCAATTAATCTCTGCCCCGCCGTCCTCTTCTATAACCTGCGCAAGGTCCTTTGCACCCACAGCAATAAGCGCACCGGTGACTCTGTCCCTGTCGCAGTTGCAATAATATTCTATGGGTGCTTTTTCTGTAATTTCGTAACCAAAATCACCAAGAAGCGCATCCAGAATATCCTCCGGAGTTTTCCCCGAATCAAAAAGCCGGGTTATCGCAGGAAAATCAGCCATTTTTGCTTCAAGAGAATCTATAATACTATCATCATGACCGGGAAGCAATTGTAGCAAAAACCCGCCTGCCGCCTTAATGCTATGGTCAACATCTACCAGCACGCCTAAAGAAAGAACGGACGGTGTTTGCTCTGAAATTGCAAAATAATTGGCAACATCTTCGGCAATCTCACCGGAAACCAGCTCAAGTTTGCCAACATAAGGTTCTTTCAATCCTAAATCCTTAATAACGGTTATAGTCCCATTTCCTACAGCGCCGCCAACATCCAGCTTACCATTTGGCTTTATGGGAATATCCGCTTCAGGATTATGCACATAACCTTTCACGCGCCCAAGGCCGTCTGATGTTGCTACAATGCCGCCGATAGAGCCGTCACCCTTGATATTTACAGTTATTAAATCGCTTTCATTGCCAGCCATAAGCCCCATAATAGAGCATGCGGTTAAAAGCCTTCCTAAAGCGGCAGAGGCAACAGGGCTTAAATTGTGTATTGCCGCCGCCTCGCCTGCCAAAAATTTAGAAGAGGCGGCAAAGGCACGAATTTGCCCGTTTGCCGCCGTTGCTCGTAAACAATAGTCTTTCATTAATAAAATCTCCATTTCCAACTGCATTTAATCATAGCTCTGCTTAATCAGCGCAAAATCTCGCGCCAATTAAGGTCCCCTCTGTCCAGAGCCAACAGCAGAGCCTCTGCTGTTGCTAAATTGCTGGCAAGTGGCACATTATACGTGTCACACAGGCGCAGTATTCCAACTATGCCGGGTTCGCCGATATTCTCAAACTCCGGGTCGCATAGGAAAATAACGACATCAATGTCGTTATGGGCTATTTGTATAGCCAACTGCTGCTCTCCGCCCAGCCTGCCTTCAAGATATTTTTCTACGGTAAGGCCGGTAGAATCTTCTATAATACGTCCTGTTGTTCCGGTGGCAAAGATGCTATGTTTAAGCAATATATGCCTATATGCTATACACAAGTTCTCCATAAGAGTTTTCTTGCTGTCATGGGCAACCAATGCAACATTCATTTGTAACACCTCGCTTAAGTTATTCATAAATTTATTTTTCATTGATATATGAACTTCCCATATTTTCAAACATAGAGTATTCTCTTGTCATTCCAACATTAAGCACCAGACCAATCATAGCCATAAAGACCCACATGGAGCTTCCTCCGGAAGAAATAAATGGAAAGTTTATGCCGGTGTTGGGCAGAAGAAAAGCATTGACCGCTATATTTGTAAATGCCTGAAAAGCTATGGTAGTGCCAACCCCTATAGCGATAAGCCGTCCGAGAAAAACCTCAGACCTGTTTGCAATAACAAAACAGCGCAGGGTTATAATAAGTACAACTGCCATCACAATTATGCTGCCGATAAAACCAAATTCCGCACCAATTACAGAAAACAAAAAGTCATTGGTAAATTCCGGTATAAATATCTGATTATTAAATAATCCCCGCCCCGTCAAAAGTCCGCTGGACAAGGCTTCCAAGGCCCTGTCATTCTGCCATGTCTCACCGGCATCAGGATACAAAAAGCTCCATATGCGCTCCCTCTGCCAAGGCTCCAGCAAATCGCCCAGCAAAATGGGGTTTTCGGCATGAAGGTCTATATAAAAAAACAATATCGCCGGAAGGATAATAAGCGTAGAAACTACTACATATTTATAACTGATTTTTGCACAGTATAACAGCGTTAGCATAATAACAATAGTGACAGTTGAAGCAGACAATGACGGCTGCAAAAAAATTAGCGCAACCGGCACCGCGGTAGATACCAGAACAAGTCCCACCACAAGTATATTATTGATATTTTCTTTGTATTTGTCAATAAGCTTGGCCAAGAATATTATCATAAAAATCTTTGTAAATTCCGACGGCTGTATGCCAAATTCAAAGCCGCCTATGTCTATGCCAATCCATCTGGCAACGCCCCTTTGGTCAGGCATAAACAGCACAATAACAAGCAAAACTATATTAATTATATATATCGGTATAAAAAACTTGCTGATAAATTCATAATTTACAAAAGCGCATACAAACAATATCCCTATCCCTGTAGCCATAAAAATAAGCTGGTTTATAAACACAGGGGACACATTGCTATTGCCCAGGCCCGTTGCAGAGCCTATCATAAGCACGCCAAACGCAGACAGGGATATAACCAAAATCAGTAATATGAAGTCAAAAGAACGTATATCACGCCGTATGCTGTTCATAATTCTAACCCTTTGCCTCTCTCTTCCATCCCTTTATAGGGATATTTGCCACAAGCGCAGGAATATTCCCTTCGTCACCTTGCGGGTCTTTGCTTAAAGAAATGTCCAGCTCTTCTTGGTCTATATCTACATATTTTGCTAAAACCTTGATAATATCAGCTTTAAGCATCTCAAGCATCTTAGGCGAGGTATGCATTCTATCTTGATACAACACCAATTGCAGACGATTTTTAGCAATCTTGCCGGACTTTGGCTTTCTGTCAAACAAGCCGAAAAAATCCATAAAATTCACCTCGCTAATTTCCTTTGCGGAAAAACTTTTTAAACCACATTTTTAAACTGCCTGTTTCATCCAGATTCATAAAAGGCACTTCATTGCCCAAAATGCGCTGGGTTATATTGCGGAAGGCCTGTCCGGCACGGCTGTTTTCGTCAGCAACACAGGGTTCGCCCCTGTTGGTGGATACAACGATGGATTCATCATCAGGCACCAAACCCAAAACTTCTATAGCCAAAATATCCACAACATCATCAATGGTCATCATTTCCCCCCGCTTTATCATATCAGGGCGCAAACGATTTAATATCAAGCGTATATTTTTTATTTCCGTAGCTTCCAAAAGACCGACAATTCTGTCCGCATCCCTCACGCTGCTAACTTCCGGCGTGGCTACCACAATAGCTCTGTCTGCTCCCGCTATGGCATTTTGAAATCCTTGCTCTATACCGGCAGGGCAGTCAATTATTATGTAGTCGTGTTCTTCACGCAAAGATTCACACAGTTTTACCATTTGCTCCGGCGAAACGGCTGATTTGTCTTTGGTTTGCGCAGCCGCAAGAAGGGTAAGATTGGGATAGCGTTTGTCTTTTATCAAAGCCTGTTTTAAGCGGCATTTACCTTCAACAACATCCACCAGGTCATAAACTATGCGGTTTTCAAGACCCATTACCACATCCAGGTTGCGAAGGCCGATATCTGCGTCAATTAAAACCACATTTTTTCCGGCAATAGCCAAACCGCAGCCCACATTGGCGCTGGTGGTAGTCTTTCCCACACCGCCTTTGCCGCTGGTTATTACAATTACTTCTCCCATCATCTTTCCTCCAGTGTATTATAAAAAATCCAAAGTTCATGATACTTCTTAATCTAATATTGTATATTATATCACAAATCAAAGCAACCCGCATTAACTAAATTTAATTGGCAATAGGTGCCACATAAATCTCTTCATCCTGCACAAAAGCATAAACAGGGTCTATCTTGTGCTTATTTTCGTTTATAATTTCCTTGGGAAAATATGTAATTATATCGGCTATGCGCAGTTGTATGGGCTGCATGGACAATGCACAGACAAAAGCACTTTTATCCCCGCCGGAACCCGCATGCACCATACCCCTTACAGCTCCGAAAACAACTACATTGCCTGTCGCCACCACTTCCGCCCCTGCATTTACATCACCCAATATTACAATAGAGCCGTTATGGTTAATTGCCTGACCGCTTCGCAGCCCGCTTTTTTGAAAATAAGTGTCTTGGCTTGCAAGCCTTTCCACAATCTTTTCTCTGTTAATAACTTCCTCGGTCAAATCTGTTTTCGTTTCTTTATTAAGGACATTCGCTTCAAAAGTCCCTGTCATATCTTCCACAAAAGATATATAAAGGTCCGTTTCTGTATTAATAATCTCAACAAGAGACATAATTTCACTTTCGGAAAGTTCTTTGCCTTTAAAAGAAATTGTGGTTTTGGCATCTGCAAAAAACTTGCTGGCACTGCGGATTTTTGAACGAAGCGAAGCTTCTATCTGCTTAAAAGAAGCCCTTTCATCCATTATGATAACTATTCCGTTTTTTCCGCCTTTGAAGATAACATTATTGTCCTTTTGCATGCTTTTCCCCTGTCACATATAATTTGCTTTAATGATTATTATGCCATGATGAAAAACCTGCGCTTAAATACGATTTTGGCACTGCGTTAAAACATTGCACCGCCAAAATCCTTTTCAGCCAATTTTCATCATGCTATATTATACACTATATCTTGAAAACTTCATACAATTTTTTAATATATTTTACAAAAAAGTTATATTTCAGAAAAAATTTCCTTTTTTTGAAAAAGACTGATGATTAATATTTTTCTATCAAACTCACTTTAACTCACCAAGATTCAAATGTCAAGTAAAAATAGGGGCCGCAGGGGCGCTTGCGGCCGCCCCTGCGAAGTTTTGGTTATTATACGTTTAAGAAACTTAAATCAGTCAATATTATGCTTTACACTTTTCCTATCCTTCAAATACCAAGGCAGATACATAAAAAACAAAACCAGAAGCACAAGCCCCGCATAAGGAATTAAAAAGCCCGGATTGCCGAAAACATCAACCAGAACTTCCAGCGGAGAACCGGGAGAACCGGCATTTATAAACATAAAGTTTGTGCCCGCTATAAGATTAAAAACATAAAGAGGCGGCACGGCTATTGCCATAAAAAGCGCAGGACGTCTTATTTTTTTCAGGCTTGGACGAATTTCGCCCGTAATAACAAGCATAAGGACAAAAGACATTTGCAAAGCATGTATTGCAAAACTCTTTAGATTGTAAAAATTCATAATGGGATACATAGTCCAATTTGGGAAAAACAATGCGGCAGCAAAGCCCGCAAGCCCCAAAGCATACAGTATTTCACCCGAAGTTTCACCAAAACGGCTTGGATTTATGGCATAAATTGTTATAACAAAAATCATCAGACCGCAAAGCTGAAACGGCAAGTATTCTATAACAACCATGCCGTGCAATATGGGAAAACTAAACTGCTGCACAAGCTCCAATATAACAATTACAGCCGCTATTATGCGTATCATTTTCAATCTTTTGGTGTTTTCAAGCCCCTTGTAGACATGGCAAATAGCCCAAATTAAAAACGCCGAAAGAATAAGCACCAAAATATGAAAAACCCCGAACAAAGTAAAGCCGATATGGTCCATATCGCCGTAGTACCCAAAAAAGCCGCTTCTCACTATAGTAAAAATTATGTACACTCTCCTTTATGTGCCGGCAACAGCACTTTCCTTTTTAAATAGCATACACTGATTTTTGATGAAATTCAAGAGTATTTATAACAACCCCCTTACCCCCCAACCACAAAAGCCCCGGCCAAAACAAATCAACCAAGGCTTCTGTATAAATCAAGAGAGGGTTACAACAGGGGAGTATGAATTACCACTTCACACAACACAAGGCAGTCACATTCACAGCCTTATGTATGTAATCAAGTTTACTATATCAATCTACAGACTTCTTACCCTTCTTATGCAGCTCCAACTTAATAATACCACTATCTTCATCAAGACATACAACAATTTCATCTCCGGGTTCCCATCCAAGTATTCTTCTAAAGCTTAGTGGTAATATAATTCTGCCTAATTGGTCTATAGTTCTTAAGTTTCCTCTATCCATTTTAGATTCCTCCGTTTTTTTATTATAG
>Ga0123352_10005043_pt1 | contig 19727 bp, 10 predicted proteins | sample TergutLab28metaG_FD_89700 | JGI IMG/M metagenome (GOLD analysis project Ga0123352, IMG submission 89700) | Labiotermes labralis P1 segment gut microbial communities from Petit-Saut dam, French Guiana - Lab288 P1 | ecosystem: Host-associated > Arthropoda: Insects > Digestive system > Gut ... | reverse complement strand
GTACAACTACATGTTTCGGCGCTTGATAATGGCCATCTTCAGGATGTACATGAAATACTTATTAAGCAGTTATACAAAACATACATGGGCTGTTTATATGGGGTAGGGAGGGGGTAAAGTGGGTACGAGATCTCGTATCTGCCAGAAAGGTTGGGCGGTGTGGGTTACGTGAGGGGTCCGTGCCGTTACCAAGCTATGTCTTGAGCTTATTATAGTTAAAATTTATGGTAGATATCATATTATGCCTGTGTGTGCTGTGTAATTACACTAAAGTATAAAATATACACTGGTCAATAATATGTAGCATCTGTGACTATAATTTTAGGTTTATTAACTTACTCTAGTATCTGAGTGTTTTACATAAATCAGGCTACTATCACAATAATCTCATCTGTACAATTTCATGTGTGGTGTTATAATTCTCCATACCCCATATAAACAATCCATGCATGTTTTGTATTGCTACTTAATAAGTATTTCAAGTACAACCTGAAGATGGCCATTATCAAGCACCGAAACATGTAGTTGTACCTTATGTAGAAAATACTTTATATTCTACCAATAAATATAGTTGTGTTATACCAGTAATAAACACACTCTACATTAGTTATTTCATAGAACACTCTACTCTGTGTAACACTTCTTCATTTCTCGCACGATCGGTCCATCCTTCTCCAGCACCACGTTTCACAAGTTTACAGGTATTTCTAATCTGCTTTCTCAAGTGTCCGTATTTCAGCATCGTACAAACCTATGTTCCAAATGTAGCACTATGTTTAGCTGTGTTTTTATTCTGTGCCATCTCCACATAACTAATAATGTTGTACTTAAAATTATGTGCTTATGTACAGCGTGATTTTATTCCTTGGTGTCTACTAGGACAACATGTTTAACCTATGTGAGGTCATCAGTAGAGCGTAAATACACATACTGGTTACGTGAACTACTTATTACAATGCAGTTTGTGTATTTGTTGTTACGCAAATGAAACATATAATGAGAATGAATCAAAATGACCAGAATTAACATTCTGTGTAAGCTTAGTAATTAACCAACTTGATGCACAAATTTTTGTTTTATAATAAGTTTATTATATGCCTCTACAGGTTTCGAGCACTATGTGCACATCATCAGGACATCAAAATTGTGTTATACAGCATCTGGTATCATCTCAACCTGCGCACCGGACAGCCACCTACAGGTGTGATGATACCAGATGCTGTATAATACAATTTGACCTCCTGATGATGAGCACATAGTGCTCGAAACATGTAGAGGCATGAAATAAACTTATTGTAAAACAAAAATTTTGTGCACCAAGTTGGTTAATTACTGAGATGCACGGTCAGCAAAACATCAAAATTCTGTGTATTACTTATCTATACATAGGCGATTCATAATTTATGAACATACTGCAGAAGATGGTTTCCTAGGTCTTTTTGATCACAAAATGTCCTATCAACATTGGTTCTGTTCTCAGTGGTTATGGCACTGGGGACGTTTATTAATTCTTGTATAGACAAATTCCTGTGAACTCTGTGTACAAGTCCTAGAGTTTATTATATGCTGTGTAACTTTAAACAAGTTTGTTTCTCTCACTCTATGGTGCATGACATAAACAGATTTCAGGCTTATCTGTTGCACTTACACACCTCAAAGGTGGCAACAATCAGTTATTGCTGCAACATTAATGTGCACTGTTCACAACAGAGCATAGAGTTGTGTTGAGGCTGAGAGATTTTCAAAATCCTGCTGTAGTCACAGACCATTGTAAATTACAGGCAATTTAATGAATTTAGACATTAAATTTATATCAGCCAATGCAAAAAGGTAAAGTTATCCTGTTACAGGCCCGGTGTGGCCCATAGGGTGGGTAGAGGTATAGCTCTACTCTTTCATGACCATGGCACTAGAAGGGGGTGAGTGGTCAGCAGCATGTCCTGGCTGCACTTTACCCCTCGGGAAAGACCTTGTACCCATTGCGCAGGAGGCTGGATGTGCCCCAGGGCTGATTTGGACAGGTGCGGAAAATCTCGTCCCCACCGGGATTTGACCCCAGATTGCCAAGCCCGTAGCTAGTCACTATACCGACTGAGCTACCCGACCCACATATCAGCCCGTGTGTTTGTTTATTGTTTTGTTACATAACCGTTTCAGTAATCCTTACCTTGTATTCTAAGTTTCAGGCAGTTGTAACTCCGTAACCGTTCAAAATCTGGACACAGGTTTATATGAACTTTTTTGATTACAAAGACCTAGGTTATCATCTGCTGAACAGTCATGAAAGTTTGTGTGTGTGTATATAAATATGTTTCGTGTGAAACTTTATGTTGTTACTGTGTTGTTTATACCAGTATGATATTAAAGTGAATGATTTTTGTTGCTGCAGGGAATGTTTACATCTCACATTTTTTATATTACTGTATATTAGGTGCAAAACGAGACTAATTAAATGAAAGTCCTGTGATTTTATATTGTCATCCATTATGATATTGATGTTACTAGGTCATGTAAGACTATATTTTCTTTTTTTATGTGTTATGGTCTTCTGTTATGCAGTGCCCTGTCAGATACGTAGTGTTGTTACTGTGAGTTATGTACCGGTTATTTATATTGACAGTACATCTCAGAGCACCAGGATATAAATCATTGATATTGATAGTACATCTCAGTCCATCAGGATACATTATTTATATTGATAGTACATATCAGTGCAGCAGGATACATTATTTATATGGGTAGTACATCTCACTGCATCAGGATATGTTATTTGTATTGAGAGTACAACTCAGTGCATCAGGATACACCATGTGTGTTGATAGTACATCTCAATGAGAAAAGGATACATTGTTTGTATTGACAGTACATCAAGATGTAAGCTATTATTTATATTGATAGTATATCCCAGTGCATAATGAGAAATTATTGTGCTGACATTATATCTCAGTACATCTTGGAATAGTGATATCAGTAACTGAAAGTCTGTACAAAATCAATTTTGATTTAAGCAATATGCTTCTAATATCAAGTACCTAGAATAAAGCACATTTGTAGACCAGGTAGCTCAGTTGGTATAGTGACTGACTATAGGCAGGACGGTCCGGGGTCGAATCCCGGTGGGGACAAGATTTTCCGCCCATCCAGACTGGCCCTGGTGCCCACCCAGCTTCCTGTAAAATGGGTACCGGGGTTAAAGTGCGGCCGGGGTGTGCTGCTGCCACCTTCTGAGCCACACCGGGCCTGGAACAGGATCACTTTACCTTTACCTTTTTTGAGAATAAAGCTCATTGAGTTTCAGCAGGTGATACTGCCACTTAAGAAGTTTTCCTACACCTGTTTCTTTTGTATAAATATTTCTTTCGTGGAAAAATGTTGAGGACAGTTTGAAGATTTGTGGATAGCAAACATTTCCCTGTATTTTCATACATATTTTGTAAATAATTGCCTGCACTGCATATTTTACTTAATTCGTTGCTTTAATTATTATCATTATTATTATTATTAAGTCACACAGTGGCACAGTTGGTTGAGGCACTGTACTACAAGCCAGGAGGTCGCGGGTATGATTCCCGATGGTGTCACTGGAATTTTTCATTGAAATAATCCTTCCAGCCACACCATGACCCTGGTATTGACTCAGCCTCTAACAGAAATGAGTACCAGAGTATTTCCTGGGGGGTAAAGGCGGCCAGTATGTAGGGCTGACAACCTTACCTCCTTTGTGTGCCGATTGTCTTGAAATTTGGGAGCCTCGACTTCCTGGTACCCTCAGGGCTTGTCTAGGCATGTAATGGATTTGATTATTGTTAAGTGTACTGTGTTTATTCAAATTTTGCACCAGGAAGTGAATAAATATCCTTTCCCATGCAGACCTAGTTTTTGTGAGACAGTTTTTGGTGCTCTAAGATGGTCCTGCATTTTGAGCTATCAGTGTGGCAGAAATATTCAAGGAATTGAAGTCAGAGTGGGACTAAAGTAGGCCCTGATATTTTCTTAAGTTTAATATACTCAAGTCCACCCCCCCCCCCTCCCCAATCAAGAAAAGAATGAATCTCATAATAGGTCATGCTAACCTCTACAGTTTGGGCGTAAAGAGGAAAAATCATCTTACATCAGGCCCTGGTGTTGAACCAACAGCACTTCATGGAAGTGTAAGAGCACTGTATGGACCATCATGAATCATGTGCTGTTCAAGACAACCTCTCCAAAGTACTGAAATATTAAAGTCATTGATGTTACACCCTAAATAAGTACCAATTACAGATTTACCTTCATACACAGTTGTCCCTTATATATAGCAGATTGCAAGGGACGTTATGCTTGATCTGATGATGATGATGCAATAGGGTTGAAGGCATAAAATCGCGTTGTACATAAGCACATTAGTTGTGTTGTGGAGGCTACAGAAAACCCAGTATATCACACCATGATTTCAGGCTTCTGCTGTGGTGTAAATGAGATATTTGCTCTTCTGGGACATTACACAGCATTGATTGGTAGTTACCGATGTTTCAGGACACACTATCAGTCCCACCTTTAAGGGTCAGTCATCTGACCCTTGAAGATAATACCGATAGGTTGTCCCAAAACGTCGGTAACTACCAATCTACACTATAACATCTGAGAAGAGGGAAGATATATAATATTCATCATTTATTTGTTTGTGTGTACAGCTGAATCCTTCCTCATAAAATTAAGTTTCATGTTACAAAGATTCATGTATAGCAAATGTTGGATGCAGACTGTGAAACCCGTGACACGGTAGGCCTTTCTAGCAAATCCACGGGACGTGATACCAGGATGGTGGAGGCCAGTTGAAATGTGATGGCACACGCGCAGAAACCAGATTTTGTCTTTCGGCAAAACAGACGATTCCATTTAAATCGCCGGGGGCGTCAGTTCAGTCGACTACTAGCAGCCGAGGTGTGCACATCAGCGGTGGTAATGCTGGATACACCATGTTCCGAGGTAGTGTGAAGGGTACTGACTAACCACTCCATTCGCCAGTTTCCCCTCCACTTCTCCTCCCTTGCGTCACCATGTGCAGTCACATTTCAACTGGAATCTACCTCAGAATAGACCATGACCTCCACTTTCCATATTATTTCCTGTCCCTTTCACTAGCTTCATGCCATGAATTCTAGGTAATGTGAGCTACTGACAGTATGCATGATTTCAGACCAGCAGAGTGTAAATGAGATATTTGCTGTATTGGGATTGTGCATAGTTTATATGCAGTGCAGATTGGACTACCAATCTGCGCTGCATGAAATCCCAGGAGAGTGAAGATCTCTTACTGACAGCGTCATTAAATACACCGTAAATAAATCAATATACTACTGACCATATTTGAAACCTATCAGATGTGTTCTTGACATGATAACCAAATCTTGAGCCACTCTTGCATTAGAGCTAACATATTTACTACATATTTTAGTTAATACCCTTTCCTGGGGGGTTTTGAAGTGGTGAAGGACATTTAAGGGGTTGTTCATTTGAAACTGTTTTAATTTGTAGCCACTGCTTGTCCTCTGTGTATGATACAACCACCCAGTGACCATATTTCATATATTTAGGTAAGGTAAAGTGCACCCTTGTACAGGCACTGAGGCTCTGTACAGGCCGTATGGCACAGGAGGGAAGTAGAGGTATAGCTGTACTCTTTCATGACCATAGAAGGGGGTGAGGGGTCAGCGTCACGCCCCGGCCACTCTTTACCCCCAGGAAAGACCTGGTACCCATGGTACAGAGGCTGGGTGTGTCCCAGGGCCAGTCTGGACATGTGCGGAAAATCTCGCCCCCACCGGAATTCAATCCCAGGACCATCCAGTCCGTAGCCAGTTGCTATACCGACTACGCCAGTGTTTCTCAGTCTTTATGAGACCACGGCCCGGTAAATTCTTTTTTCATAAGATGAGGGCCCAGTCCCAACAAATTTACTCGTAAATACCTTTCCATTTTTTAAGTTCATACATTGAACTGATATAAGTATTAATAAATAATTAATTATGCCATAATCATAAAGAGTATTAATACACTTATGTAGACGGTGTGGCATGTTGACAAATATAAAATTACATTTAAATTAATTATCAATCATTGGACTAATGAAGTCTTGTAGTATATTGTAGTTTCCTCAGTCCAACATCTGGGTCTGAGCTTTTCAAAAGATTCACGAATATTATTCTCATCAGAATATTTCCACTACAAAATATTTGTTCATGAAAAATTCTTAAAACACTAAAATGACATATTCCAGGAGAATCTTTCGTGGCCCGGTATAATTGATGCCAGGGCCCAGTACTGGGCTGTGGCCTGGCGGTTGAGAAACACTGGACTATGCTACCCAGCCCACATTTCATATATTTAGTCAACAATATTCTTACTGCATTTTTGGTAACATTTTCTACATTCTTCATTTTCCTCGTGACAGAATGTTGTGTATTTCATAATGTTATCATTTTTGGTTCATCAGATATTCGCATTTTACATAAAGGGTACACTGATATGTAAATTTCCAGCTACTGGGCCAGAGGGTTAAATCTGGAAGATATATGATTTATTTGAAATAAAGTAGTGACCAGCTTTAGTTATGCTTTGCTACACCGATATTAAAGTGTCATATACTGGGGGTTAATGGGTCAAATTTTGACATGAAATGTGTGAGACCATATTGTGACTTCTAAAAAAAAACATACTTTTCTAAATGGCACAACACATCCTAGATGGTAGATGACCATGGCACCTAGATATCTTTCCATAGCGCCTAATATTCTAAACAAGAGTTTTATTGGTTTGTATTTTATTTAAATCTCAGCTTAGCACTAATGGTGCGACAGAACTGCTCACCTCTGATGAACAATATGAATACTAAAAATTTTTTTCAGCATTTATTTGTGTTGATACATGTAACAGTGAATGGTTGATGGATTTTTCATTTGCAAGTCCAGTAGTTGCCAATAAGTTCATCTTGTTTGTTTGTTAGAAGATGCAGTCCACCCCACATGGATTGCCGGTGTGCCCTTACAGCGCTCATTTGCTACAAGAGTGTCACAACTCAAAATTTGGCATTTTTGAGTTATTGGTATAGAAAGAAACGTTTGCAGACGCGCTTTAAACAGGTTTAGTGTCATAACGCAATTTGCAAAACTCGCCACTGGAGTGCAGTTGTGTCGTCGTTGCACTTGTAGAAAATTATAGCACTTTAAAACCTTTAAAGGCCTCTCCTGAAAAATCACACATTTTGAATTGTGACGTTGTTGCAAATGAGCAACGTGTCGAAAACTTTGTTTTTGATATTTATACATGAGTCTGTATTTCGTGAATCGAATTTAATAACTGTCCAACAAGATACGACTTATTCAGTTTATTACATTTCTGTAAGCAGCTCTACATGTTTTGAGTGTTGACACCCATCATCAGGAGCTCTTATAACTGTAATTACAGCTTCTGGTGTTGATTAACCGGATCTTCTACCATCTGCTCTCGTTGTTGAGTTCCAACTCAACAACGAGAGCGGATGGTAGTAGATCCAGTTAATCAATAACCGAAGCTGTAATTACAGTTATAAGAGCTCCTGATGATGGGTGTCTGGAACTGAACAATGAGAGTGGATGGTAGTAGATCCGGTTAATCAATACCCGAAGCTGTAATTACAGCTGTACGAGCTCCTGATGATGGGTGTCAACACCCGAAACATGGAGAGCTGCCTACAGAAATGTAATAAACTGAGTAAATCGCATCTTGTTGAGCAGTTATTAAATTCGTGTCAAAAACTGTCTGCCTCCTAAGTATTTTTTGTGCTGGACCTTAGTGGAAAGGAAGATCTGTCATGCTCTGGGGTAAATAACATCACTTGCCAGCAGGTGCATGCTACACTATTGGGTGGTTTTGTATTTGAAAATTACATATTCTTCGGGGAGTTAACAATTTTTAAAAATCTCAGCATCTTTTTTAAAATATTACAGTTTAAAACTGAAGTCACATTCTTCCAGCAGAAATGGTGACACGTGTGCTAGCTCCAGCACACATACAGTCATATGGCTTGACTTGTTAGATTCTGCAGTGAATGTGAGAACTTACTGTTACTAAGTTACATTGGTTTTACTGGCGAAGTATTGAGAAGGTAAAGCCTGCAGACAAAAACATGAAGGAAATATTATGGAAAGAGAAATGTTTTGTAAGCTCAGGGAACCTGTATTAGAATATCTGCATTGCATGCAGGACACCAATACAAATTTGAGCAACATCAGCTCGTTGTGTTAGTCAGTCACTAGTAATAGAGTCCACGCCAACTTTATACATTTGATTTTTCATTTACAACTACATGTTTTTTTTCAGTCATACATATTGATCATCAGCAGACAGAAAATACAGGTACAGAAGGAAAAGTGCTACAGACGAGGCCTCCCCTACACAATCAATCTGTTAAAATATACATTCGATATTATTCCCAAAAAGGAGCAATAAAAACATGAAAATCAATAGAATTTTTTCTTAAAATTTATAATAAAATACGTAATGTCATAAATGAAGAAGAATGAGATGGGCTGGGCATGTGGCGCATATGGGTGAGGAGAGGGAGATGTATAGGGTCTTGGTGGGGAAACCGGAGGGAAGGAGACCACTGGGGATACCTAGGCATAGATGGGTGGATAATATTAGGATGGATCTCCAGGAGGTGGGATGTGGGTATATGGACTAGATTGGGCTGGCCCAGGATAGGGACAGGTGGCAGACACTGTGAGTGCGGTAATGAGCCTTCCGGTTCGGTGAAGTGCGGGGAATTTCTTGACTAGCTGCAAACCAGTTAGCTTTTCAAGAAGGACTCTGCACCATGGAGTAAGTAATGCCATAAATGAAGTTAGGGATGTTGATGTATATTAACTTGTACTGTAAAGTTATGAGCATGCAGCTGACACCATTGAAGCAACCCTGATTATCCATGTGTTACAATTGTGCATGTTGTAAAGTTATTTTCTATTGTACAGCATATTAACTGTGATGTTTGAGTACACTGCCTTCTGGAGCACACTGTGCTGCTGGTAAAAATGTCAGATGTTTGCTGTTTTGCATTATCATATGTCAACAAATGCAGTTACATACAAATTCTTTATTACCACATGTAACATGTTGTGTGTTCTTTCATGCAACATACGCAGTACTATAGCCCAAAGCATTTTGAACCATGAATTTTGTAGTTTATGTAAGTAATACACCAACAAATGCACATATATAGTCTTTAATAATCTAAAATTTACATTAAAACACTTAAAATACTCTTATGTTTCAATCGTATGATCATCCTCAGGGATCATACTTTGTTTCTTGCTAAAGTTACAGTTTAAAACACTCAGTGATTTACTTCATTATATTAATTTGGTGCTGTGGCAGCTACCATAGCCAGTCTCACGCTACATGGCACAACAAGCACATCGACAGCCGGTCTCAACTGAACACCGTACGACTCACACACAACACTCGACATGCTGCCACAGCACAACAAGCACACCGACAGCCGGTCTCAACTGAACACCGTACGACTCACACACAACACACGACATGCTGCCACAGCACCAAATTAATATAATGAAGTAAATCACTGAGTGTTTTAAACTGTAACTTTAGCAAGGAGCAAATTATGCTCCCTGAGGATGATCGTATGATCGAAACATGTAGGAGTGTTTTAATGTAAATTTTAGATTATTGAAGACTATATATGTGCATTCGTTGGTGTGTTACTTAAATAAATTGTTGTTTTATTTATGTCGCTCACTCTCGCACGTCTCGTTGTGATCAGTCTGTTGTGTTACTGTTTCACTGTGGATATTGAAAAGGGGAAACATAACATTGTCATTTAGATTTCTGGTGTCAGCTTTAGTTCTAGGCCTTCGTCCCTCACTCTTTAATTTTACTTTTGCACATAACAGTATTTACCATGCTTACTGTATTGACTGTCATAATTAGTCTTTACAGGACACTGCAAAGCACACACATGGTTCAGCAGGCCACGTGTTGCAAAATAGCAATGCCATTACTCCACACTTAGCATGTGGTTTCCAACCCCACACTTAAAATTTCCCATTCACAGGTGATAAACTGTCACTCTTCTGTTAAAATCTGGCTGCCAACTTCTTCATACCAGGAGAAATAAATATCCTGTTCTTGGTCAGTAAATGTTAATGGTTAAGCATTTGTGGATTTGGTAACATATGTAATGTAACTACACACAAACTACAGGTGTGTGCCATAGGTGTAGTTGTCGAATGCTGCAGGTTGATGGCTCTCTCTATTTTAGAACTGCAGAACTCCCCCTGCTATTTAGTGAGAGCAAAATATATATATATTTCAAAGGAAACCATTTTAATTGTTTTTATGTGGTTTTTTTTGCTCTCTTCTAGAATTTCAAATATTATACTTTATTGTTGTTAATGAACTCTGCATGCATTATATCCTTTTCTCTAACATTTCTTGTATATATTCATTCATATATTATGTTGCAGGAAGAGTGATTTTCCTTTTGTGAAGGATATTATACATGTTTTACAATTGTTATGTGCCATTTTGCAGATAATACTGTGAATTGTTTATGGACAGTGAGACATTTGATTGATTTTTTTTTTATATTCCTGTTTTGGTTTGTAATTGGTTCAGATTGGATCTTCACAGTCAGTACCAACTCCTGTTCTGTATGCTGTTGTTAGACTCCTTTTGAAATGTGACGGCACACGCACAGAAACCAGATTTTGTATTTCTGCGAAACGGACGAATCCATTTAAATCAGCCGGAGGGCGTCAGTTCAGTCGACTACTGGCAGCAGAGGTGTGCACATCAGCGGTAGTAATGCCGGATACACCACGTTCCGAGGTAGTGTGAAGGGTACTGGCTACCCACTGCATTCGCCAGTTTCCCCTTCACTTCCCCTCCCGTGCGTCACAGTGTGCCATCACATTTCAACTGAAGTCTACCAATTGTTGTATACAGTCGGTTGTAGAGGCCAATTGAAATGTGATGGCACACACGCAGAAACCAGATTTCGTCTTTCAGTGAAACTGAAGAGTCAGTTTAAATCAGGCGGGGGGCGTCAGTTCAGTCGACTATTGGCAGCCGAGGTGTGCGCATCAGCGGTAGTAAAGTTGGATACACCGTGTTCCGAGGTAGTGTGAAGAGTAGTGGCTACCCACTCCATTTGCCAGTTTCCCCTTCACTTCCCCTCCCGTGTGTCACCGTGTGCCATCACATTTCAACTGGACTCTACCTATTAAAGGTACTGTGAACTTGTTCTATGCTCTGTTTGCCAGCACATGCTGTGATCATGGATTTTAATTGGTCACATTAAGCACACTAAATTACATGTTGAGAATTATTTTTTTCTTGAAATGCAGTCAATTTGCTGTTTGTTAATGAGATTCTGTCATTTATGCATATTTTCATTTTAAATTCAGTTCCCTGATAAATAAAATAATGTCTTCATTGGTGTTTATTTTTGGCTTTAAGAAATGTGTTACAGTTTTTTTTTAAATTATGATGGTTACTGATGAAGTCATGTGTTTCATTTGTGCCATCTTGAAAAGTTTAATAGTTCCGTACTATACCAACGTTTCTTCCCATTTAACGCCAGTGCATAATTTGAAATAGTTTTTTTTCCAGTTGCACTGTTCGTAGGTTGATCACAGGAAGTAACATAGTAGACTGTGATAACGATTCTCACCGAGATATTTCATTGAAAATGTATATATATATATATATATATATAACTTTTCAATGAGACTGTGACCGTTTTCTCCTCTGGAATACTGAATGTGAAAAATTCCAGTCTGACTCTAAGGATCTGTGTATAATAAATCGCATTTCCTACCCTACTAAATGTGTTTGAAACTTCCAGAATGGAGATGTTTCTTAGTAATTAAATAGTCTTTATTCCTAAAAAACAACAGAGGTTCTTGATAAAATTTTTATTGATTCAGTCTAACCAGGAACTGCTTCCTTGTATGTATTTAATTATCCAGTGCATATATATTGTGATTTAAAGTTCATTTTTAGTCTTAGCATTACTGGAAGGCAGAATGTTTGGTACACAGTGGAGGGGAGGGGAAGGCGGGTGGACAAACCATAGTTAAAGCCCTAAGGGATGGGATGGAAGAAGTTACCAGGTCAATTTTATTTACTTAACAAAGCTTCTGTATTGAGAAGAGAACTGCGCCTTTCTGGGCTGTTGTGCAGCAAGAAGTGGTGGATTCTTGACCCTTGAAAATGGGACCGATGGCTTGTTCCAAAACATCGGTAAGGAATTACCACTAGTTGCCCTGTCTCCTTCACATACCTGCCTGTGGCCTCCATGTGGGTCATTACCCTCTGCGGCCTGTTTCTGTACTCGGACCCGCCCCTACCCTGTCACCCTCCTTTGTAATGGCTCAGACTATTTTCAAACCAGACCTTTTCCTGTATAAATACCCCAACGTAGACATTCTTCATACCTACCTGCCTATGAAGAAGGAACAGACAGTGTTCTGAAACGTCGGCATATAAAATTCAGACACCGGGGAATTACCCAGAAGAAAGCATACAACATTCAGAACACGGCGAAAGTTTGAAATCAAGAATTACCACTACATGCTGTATAAGAGCCCAGAAGAGTGCAGATCTCATCTACTTCAGTCTGAAATCACACTTCTCAATTGAGAAGTTCATGGACACAAACAGAAAATTATTCCGAAGTTCAAAATACACACAAAATACTATACATTGCTGTGTTACATGCTCCTTGGCCTTCAAATGGTCTCTTTGTACAGTATATACATTATATATAATAATATGTATATTTGTATTTATGATCTTGATTTCTTGTAGCAGGAAAGGGGTAGATGACAGTAATGTATATGTGGTCACTCCTCTTAATTTTCGCATGCTGGTTGTCAAATTGACTGCCGTGTTTGCAAATACAGTGAACGTGATGATTTTGTAGTTTTTTGTTCATGTTTCTTCCATGCTGACTGAAAATAAAATGGTGACATCAGTAGAAATCATTTTGTGTGATACTGTGTCACAGTGTTGATATTTTGTGGATATGCTTCCTGCATTGCCTCCTTTAATTGGTTATTGTACCAAATTTAAGAGTATGTAAATCAAGATTTTTATGTATCTTTAATGTAGCTGCTGCTGTGGAGTGTACACTGTACGAACTATATCATCTCTCACCAGTCTGGATCATAATCTGTCACACATGCATTCTGTGTACATCATTTCACATAACCGTACTCCAGACGACCATTTTTAACTTATAATATTCTACGCTTATCACAGTTTTTACCATTTAACCGGAATTTTAACCAAAACTACATGATTTTAACTGTGAAGTGATCCTGATATACTCCAAATATATTTGTATTCTTGCACTTACCACCTTGGAGATGGCCATGTGAGTGGCTGAAACATGTCGGTGGTCGCTATAGAATAAAATTACGTTCGTAAAACCAAAGTGCGTTTGTGGGTCTTTTAATAATTTTATACATCTAATGCACGGAATGTGCTGCTACTAAGGAGAATGGACTGGAAGTAAGTGCTGATAAAGCTAAGTACATGGTCATGTCTTGAGATCAGAATGCAGGACGAATTCAGAGTGTGACGATTCATAATAGTACCTTCGAGAAGGTGGAAGAGTTTAAATAATTGGGAACAACTTTAACAAATCAAAATTCTATTCCGGAAGAAATTAAGAGCAGATTGAGGTCAGGAAGTGCTTGCTATCATTCAGTTCAGAATCTTTTGTCTTCCAGGTTGCTATCCAAAAATTTAAAGATCAAGATATATGGAACTATAATTTTGCCTGTTGTTTTGTATTGGTGTGAAACTTTGTTGCTGACATTGCAGGAGGAGAGGAGGCTGAGAGTGTTTGAGAACATGGTGTTGAGGAGAATATTTGGACCTAGGAGGGACGAGGTAACGGGGGAATGGCGGAGATTTCATAATGAGGAGCTAAATGATCTGTACTCCTCACCCAATATTTTGCGGGTGATAAAATCGAGAAGAATGAGATGGGCTGGGCATGTGGCGCATATGAGTGAGGAGAGGGGGGTGTGTAGGGTCTTGGTGGGGAAACAGGAGGGAAAGAGACCACTGAGGAGACCTAGGCGTAGATGGGTGAATAATATTAGGATGGATCTCCAGGAAGTAGGATGTGGGTACTGGATTGGGTTGGCCTGGGATAGAGACAGTTGGCTGGCACTTGTGAGTGCGGTAATGAACCTTTGGGTTCTGTGAAATGTGGGGAATTTCTTGACTAGCTGCAAACCAGTTAGCTTCTCAAGAAGGACTCTGCACCACGGAGTAAGTAAGTAATGCACAGAATGTGGTACATATTAATCAGGAGAATCTTTGTCATGAAACTTCTGCAGCAACCTTTATTGTCATAGGTGACTATGCTGGTCCCTGCAGTGTACTGCTGTCTGTTTAACTGGTGGCAATTCAGATTTCCATGCTAAGCCAGAATATCTCATGCTGCAGAGAGATGCAATTGGCATTTCAATCTGCCATGAATTTTAACCTTTAAATGACCAGGTTGGTATTAAAATTTTCGGGCATGTTTTATGAAAGACTCATAATTTGAACAGAAAAATATGGCATCATGAAATAAGTGGCAGTCCGTGGAAAGTAAAATGGAAGTTGTGCAGCAGTGTTACCAGTATAATAAATTTCCTTGTTACCTTACAAAAAGTGAATTTGTAGGTTTTCTATTTGTTGTATGCTTTCTTCTTGGTAATTCCCCGGCATCTGAATTTTATATGCCGACGTTTCGGAACACTGTCCCGTCTTCATAGGCAGATAGGTATGAAGAATGACTAGGTTTGAGAAATGTTGAGGTGTTGATATGGGAAAAGGTTTGGCTCAAAAATAGCTCAGGCTATTTTTGAGCCAAACCTCGTCCCATATAAATACCCCAACATTTCTCAAACCTAGTCATTCTTCATATCTACCCGCCTTTGAAGATGTAACAGACAGTGTGTTCTGAAACGTTGGCATATGAAATTCAGATACCGGGGAATTACCCAGAAGAAAGCATACAACATTCAAAACATGGCAAAAGTTTCAAATCAATTTTTTTATTGCTTATTTTTTAAAAAGATCGATATACAATCAGTTCTGAGCTGAATGACTGTTGCACGTAATACATCTGTCTGTAAGTTTCGTATATATGTTTGGAGGAAACAAAACAGGGCAGAATGTGTGAATTGTGCATAAGGTAATCAAAGTTGTCCTTACTGTCCTAGTAATGGAACAGATGTGCATACTCACAGACATTTCGATACAAATTATGAATATGTTACCATTGTCACAATAGTGATAGGTTATGGGTTGGAGAACCAAGGGACTGTAGTTCAATTCCCAAAGAGGTAAGAGAAATTTCTGTTCTCCAGAAGCGGTGGTGCAGGTGCTTGAGGCACTGTACCACACCAGAAGGTCATGGGTTCGATTCCCAGTGGGGTTATTGGAATTGTTCATTGACATGATCCTCACAGCTGCAGTATGGCCCTGGGGTCAACTCAGCCTCGAACAGAAATGAGTACCTGGGTGATAAAGGTGGCCAGTGCATAGGGCTGACAACCTTACCACCTTCATATGCGGATTGTCTAGAAATTCAGGGAGCCTCAACTTCGTGTAGCCCCAACAACCTCCAAGCTTGTACAGGTATTGCTGTACCTTTACCAGAAGTCCATTTCAGCTCTTGGGGCCCACCTAGCCTTCTCTTCACTGGGAACCAGGGTTCATTCCCTTGGGGATATATTTAGTGCTAAAATTAAGAATGTGTGGTGGATACTTCCACCTTCATCATCAATGTGCATGATGAGCTCAGAGACTACTTCATTTTGTTCAACAACTGCTATTCAAGTAGTATTGCTTACAGTGAGTTGTGTGCTGAAAATGGCGTTTCAAAACATGAATCCATAAGTGTAATTGCAAATGGTCTTTCAGATAGGTAATAGTTTGCGATTTCAAGATTTTGTGTCAAAACTACAGTATGTGGTTAGTATTTTAATATAATGCTCTGTGTTTGTCAAATATACAAACAGTGATGGCTTGAACATGTTTCAAACAGCGTAGTATATAATCATAAGGTTCGTCATCCCCGTTGTGTTTATAATTAAACTAGAATGGAGTGTATGTACTTGTTTAACACAACTATATGATGGTTCTATGTATAGAATTTATTACATAAAGAACAACTACATGTTTCAGCACTTTTCATTGGCCATCTTCAGGTTGAGAAATAAAAAAATTTAGTAAGCAGCTATACTCGACTTATGTGGGTTGTATACAGTGGGGAGGTAAGAGGTGAAGTGGGTGCGAGATCTTGCGTGTGTTATGTAGGGTGGGTGGTGTAGGTACGTGGGTTCTGCAATTGCATGTACATATAATCTCTACAAACATAAGATGATACTGTAGATCCAACTATATTAACCTAGAATAGCATATAATAGCAGAACCCATGTACCCACACCACCCACCCTACATAACACATGCGAGATCGCGTACCCACTTCACCTCTTACCTCCCCACTGTATACGACCCACATAAGTTGAGTATAGCTGCTTACTAAGTTTTTTCATTTCTCAACCTGAAGATGGCCAAAGTAAAGTGCCGAAACATGTAGTTATTCTTTATGTAATAAATTATATACATATCTCTACCATCATATAGTTGTGTTAAACAAGTACATACAGTCGAGTCTAATTTAGTGTAGTATAAACATAGGGGCTGACAAATATACGGAATGCGGAAAGCTTTCCCTAGCGTGCGGTATTCACTGCTGTCCTAATTATTTTTATTTCTTTTACCCGTCCAGTGTATTTACATTGTGAAGTATATGTTTATACCTTCCTCACTGCACAGAGACTATTAATGAATTACTGTTGCCACCAAGTAATACTGTAAGTGAAATACTATTGTACAAATTGGGAGCAGTGTGAAGTATTGACTGTATGTTTATAATCGGGGGACTGGGCGAATACGCGACACTGGAGAAAGCGTTAAACAATATTCTTTTCAAACAGGAAGCAGTAGCTGCCCCCCCCCCCCGGGTTACTTTCACTTTTTTTTTAATCCTTTCCACACTCCTTGAGGACGCCTTCATTAGAAATATAATTTTACTCTGCATTAATGATATATGTTAATGATGACAATGCAGTAATTAATAAGTATTATGGAAGACTCAAAGACATTATGTGGCTCTTCAAAATTCCCATGGTCACGTGCAAGGATTTCTTCGAAATTTATAGACAATTTGGGAAGAGAGGTTCACCAATTGAAGCTGTGGTGAGGATTCACATTGCAGTTTGGTTAGGCTATTGTGTAGTCCAGTGCACGATTATTCTTGTTTTCAGGGAGAATTCTGGGTCTGTCTTCCTAGGCTGTTCAAAAGATGGAGGCAGTTTGTTCTGACCGAAACCTTGGTACTCACCAATCACATTACACTGTTCCATAACCTGGAAGACTTAATATTTTGCATTTTCCATGCATTGCATCACTACCATATTTATTCCAAACCAACCAACTGCATGTGTTAAGCAATAAATATACCATACTATTGTATATATTGTAAAATAATACGGTGTGTTGCCTAATATTTGTATCTAATTGGTTTCTAATACTTCCGAAGTTTGCTATTTTTTGTAGTGTCATTCGAACCAGGCGCGGTGAGTGTGGTATTGGAGAAGGCAGCTTTTCCGATGTCATATACAATACAACACAAGGAGAATGCATTACCTACTGCAAATGATTTATACTGCCTACCACACCGCTTATGACACTGTAAGTATGGATCAAAGATGCTAGATGATCTGTGGATGAAAGTACTGTAAGTATACGTTTCCACGCAGTTTTCAATCTGTGGTCGGCACGGAACGCATGGAAGAACGATGTGGATGGGATTGTGACAGTGGTGGTAATGTTGGTAATGGTCATGTTGATAAGATCTGTGTTGATAACGGTTTAAATGTAGAGTCATCTGTGTTTCCGAATGTGCATGTCATACAGTGCCTCTGTAATTCGTGTTTGCGTAAGGGTATTGGTGAATATAATTTTGATTACAATTTGTAGTCAGTCCCGTATTTTGTTGTAAAGCAGCCCACTTTGTGATATAATTAGAAGCAGCCACTTGGATTCCACAGAGCTGTTTTCTGTTTAAGTTAACCTTTTGCGCTAGATGAAATCAGGTTAGTTCCAGTAACTTGCGTTAAGCTGAAGTTTAGCGTTCTAATTTTTTTGTGACGTATTTTTACAGGTTTATTTCCCAAACTCTTATGGCAGATTATTTTGATGAAATGGGCTGGGAGCCCTTGGGTGCAGGTCAGACACCAGATCATCTTTTACATTTGGCAAGATTCCTTAGGGACTTTGGGATGTGGGAAGAATTGGGTCATGGACACAAGCTGCCACCTTGTGCCTCAAAGGCTTCTATTGCGAACTTACTCGAAAGGGAAATTACGACGTCAGGTAAACACAGTGAAAGTTAGTTACTGCAGGTACTGCTTGTAATGAACAGGTCTGTTTGAGTGACATTATACCATATAATCCTATGTGCTTTATGTACTAAAGCATTCCTTACACTTACCCCACGGAGCAGAGTGCTTTGAGAAGTGAACCGGCTATCAGCTAGTTAAGAAATTCTCCACATTTTATGGAACCTGAAGGTTCATTACCACGTTTACAAGTGCCTGCAACCTGCCCCTGTCATGAGCCAGATCAATCCAGTCCATGCTCCCCCATCCCACCTCTTGAAGATCCATCTTAATATCATCCGCCCATCTGTGCCTAGGTCTTCCAAGTAGTCTCTTCCCCTCAGTTCCTTCTCTACCTGCACACCGGACGATCACTTACAGAGAATACTATACCAGATGCTGTATTAAAACAATCTGACCTCCTGATGATGAGCACAGAGTTCCTCTAAACATGTAGAGGATTATAACAATAAATGTATTATTTAACGTAATTGTGCATCAAATTGGTCATTTACCCAGAAATTGTCATACCAGGATGCACGGTCAACAAAACATAAAAATGGTGTGGTATAGTGTGAAAAAATTTGTTTCAAAGGCCTGTGTGAGAAATAGTGGTTACACAGCACTGTCAACTGGTAAGTAAATATCTTTTCTGTTGCTAACAGTGTGTACTGCACATGCTGAAAGATTAGGTGTGTTTCAGTATGTGCTGGGGTTGCATATCTCTTGGGGTCATACAGATTAGCTCTGGACTGTAATTTTGATAATTCTGTACCTAGAATAATGGTATGTTTCTAACAGGTGAACAGTGCCCAGTATGTTTGAAAGAGTTTACAGTTGGAGAAACTGTGAAAGTGATGCCATGCAAGCATTCCTTCCATTCATCTTGTATTTTGCCGTGGCTAGAACGAGTAAGTAACACTATTAATGTATCACATGTTTGAAATACTAAGACACATGCATATTCTTCAACAAGGTGTTTCTTAATAATAATAATATATTTAACTGCAAATGAGCAGCTTCGGTGGTCTAGCGGTAGCATGCTGCCTTTAAGTATCCAAGTTCATGGGTTCAAACCCGGCCAAAGCCGTCAGAATTTTTCTGGGCGAAAACATCTTCAGCACGCCTTCCTTCGGAAGGGAAGTAAAGCCATGGGTCCCATGTCGCAGATTTGCAGCATGTAAAAGATCCCTGAATTGACGTGGAAGTCGCAATCTCAGGCAAAATTACCGG
>Ga0123352_10005042_pt1 | contig 19728 bp, 16 predicted proteins | sample TergutLab28metaG_FD_89700 | JGI IMG/M metagenome (GOLD analysis project Ga0123352, IMG submission 89700) | Labiotermes labralis P1 segment gut microbial communities from Petit-Saut dam, French Guiana - Lab288 P1 | ecosystem: Host-associated > Arthropoda: Insects > Digestive system > Gut ... | reverse complement strand
GCTGCTTCACGAAACACGTACTTCGTTTCGTAATTTTTCAGCATGTAGTCCGTTGGAACGCGACTTGCTAATTCTTGCATGCGCGTATCCAGAAGTGGCGTTCGCGCTTCAATGGAATGGGCCATGGTCATTTTATCTGCTTTTAATAAAATGTCATGGGGCATCCATAAATGCATATCCAAATACTGCATCTTTGTTAAATCGTCTTTATCTTTAACCCGCTCGAAGAAAGGTGCGGTAATTTCTTTAAAGTCTTTCCCCTTTTTAAAGTCGCCTACTAACACATCACGGGCTTCTTTATCGCTGAAGATAAACGCCTGTCCAATGTAGTAATCTTCTAGATCCAGACCATTTTTAATATAGAAATCACGGTTTTTCATCTTAGGATCGTTAAAAGCACGTCGCCCCATCATCTTTCTTAAAAACTTCGGAAGGGTGCGTCGGTACTTTTCACCACTTTGGGTGACGCCATAAGAGCTGTAACCAACAAATAGCTCGTCGGCACCTTCACCAGAAAGAACTACCGTCACGTGCTCTCGAGCTAACTGAGACAAAAAATGAAGTGCCACGTTGGACAAGTTCGCATGGGGCTCATCGGAATGGTATTGCACCGTGTCGATGGAACCAAAAAACTCATCTGGTGTGATTAGCTTCGTATGGTTTTCAATTCCTAAAATGTCCGATAACTCTTTGGCGTAAATGGACTCATTAAATAGGTCGTCGTTGCCCGTATTCCCGAATCCTACCGAGAAGGTTTTCTTCGCCTCTGAGGTAGCTACCACGTAACTGGAATCGACCCCACCGGATAAAAAGGCCCCTACCTCCAGATCGCTCACTTGATGAAGATCCACCGATTCCTTCACGTAGGCGTTGATTTCCTTAACGTAGTCTTCGTAAGGCAACTCCTTTCGGGAATAGTTCACTTCGTAATAGCGCTCCATGTTCATGACACCGTCTTTATACGTAAAGTGGTGACCTGGCTCTAACTTGAAGACCCCTTTGAAAAAAGTCTCCGGTAAAACCGAGTACTGGAAGGTTAAATACGGTTTTAACGCCTCTTTGTTCACTTCTTTTTTAAATCCCGGATGCTCTAAAAAGGCCTTGATCTCCGACGTGTACATAAATTTTTCGTCGTCGTTTACGTAATAAAATGGCTTGATTCCAAAATGGTCACGGGCACCGAAAAGTTCCTTTTTCTCGTTATCCCAAATGACAAAGGCAAACATCCCACGTAGCTTATTCACCACATCTTTTCCGTATTCCTCGTAACCATGAAGGATAACTTCACTGTCCGTCTCCGTTTTAAAAACGTGACCCGCTGCCTTTAACTCTTCTCGAAGCTGGACAAAATTGTAAATTTCCCCATTAAACGTTAGCACAAGGTTCCCGTCTTCATTAACGATGGGTTGGCACCCTTTTTCAAGGTCAATGATGCTTAACCGAACGAATCCTAAAGCAGCGTCTGTGTCAACGTAAGCCTCTTGATAATCCGGTCCACGATGTTGAATCCGCTTCATCATCTTATCAACGATGTCCTTTTTCGCCTGCAAAGCAGTCGAATCAATAAAACCAGTAATTCCACACATAATGATTCACACCTTACTTACCAAGTATTTTCTCTGTATTTCTTTCCGTAATTCCAGTCACGTACCTTCAACCACAATTTACGCTTTAGGCACTTATCCCCTGGATAATCTAACACACGGGTAAATTTACCTTGTGCCTTGAGTTCCAACACCTTATCCACATACGCTTTGTTGCTAATGTGCTTTTTAATGATGTTAACTGGCACAAACGACAGCGCCATTTCATCTTCAATGAAATGAAAATCAGGACGCTTGCCGTAGACCAAGTCATCAACTAAATATTTCGCTAAGTTGTAACCGCAAGCCGTCAAGTAATAACTACTTCTCGCTTGACGGGGGTTAATTTCTAGCACATAAAACTTTTTACGATGTGGATCGTATTTCAAGTCCATCTCAGCGATACCGGTATAGCCGATATCGATCATAAACTGCCTTAACTCACTTACGATTTCTTCTGTGTTATTAAATTGGTTATAACCATTTACAAGAACCGTACAATTTCCAATTCCCGTCGGAGCATGCTCTTGAAGACCGATCTGAGCAAAGGTTTGAAGCCTCGGTCCACTGCCATCACTGGAACAATAAAACATCACATCAAACAAATGGCTGTCATCACCGTGAATGTATTCTTGAATAATGAGGGTCGCATCGTAGCCTGCATTCTCCACATCAGCAATGATTTTTTGGAGTTCTTCTAGGTTTTCAGGCCGATACACTTTCGCTTGACCTGGGTATTCATGATCGTGCCATTTTACGTTATCACTAGGCTTCACGATCAGTGGGAACTCTAACTTAGCTACCTCGTCTAAATCCAAAGGCTTCCCTTGCAGACAGTGATAGTTATACGTCTTTGGAATATTTAACTTGGAATCAGCATAAATGCGATAGAAATTTTCTTTTAACAGGATGTTATCTAGCATTTCTTTGTCCACATAGTTGAACAAAAACCACTCTTTTAAAAAGTCAGCATTCTCCACAATCATACGTACGTATGTGTCGTTGGTTCCTACTAGAATGGTCTTCTTATCACGGGCTTTTCCAAAGGCAGCTAACTTATTACGAAACACGTCGTAATCCCATAAATCTGGCTCAACGTCCACGTCACAAATGGTGCTATAGCTGGTGAAGTTCATGGCTACCTTCCCAATAATGTTCACCTTCATACCATACGCTTCATGAAAGTTTCGCGCCATGTAATAAGCGTTAATGTCTGTCCCTATGAGTAACACATCAAAGTCTGCCATCTAAATCCGTCTCCTCTCCTACATAAACTCGTTTAATGTCTTTGTTCACTTGCGTCATCCCCACATAAGGGGTTGTCTGCGTTAGCTGTGCTACTTTCTTCAAAGACACCTCGTCCCCAAGTACCGTCAGTAGGTCGCCTACCTTAACGGTTGCGTCTACCTCCACGGTAATCATACACATGTTAACGATCCCTACAATGGGAAATTTTTTGCCATGAAAGGCCACGTGGGAGTGGCGAAGCCCTAAATGAAGGCCATCTGCGTACCCAATTGGGCACACGGCGATGTAAGTGTCCTTTTCAGCTACAAAGGTCCCTCCATATCCGACGGACTCTCCCGCATACACCCGATTAATTTCCATCACAGGCGTCTTCAAAGCAAAAGTCGTCGTCACTTCTAAATCATTGGAGGAATACGTATCGGAAATGCTTAACTTCTTCTTCCGATAGTCGTCCCGCACCTTCCGCAATTTTCCCTTTAATCCCACATAAGGCCTAAACGTCTGGTTAATTCCATACATAATGGCACCCATGCGTACACCAGTAGCAAAGGCAAGTTTTTCTCTCGTTTCTAACGTGGCGCTTCGCCCTAAATGAATCACAGGTATCTGGCTCAAATCCAAATTTTCCGTTAACGTCAAAAACGCAGCCACTTGTCGATCAAAGAGCGGATCCGTCACACCTGTTGTTGCAAAATGAGTGAAGATTCCCTCTAAATAAAAGTCTTCTCTTTTCTTCAACTGTTGATACACAACTTCTAACTTACTTTGGTCATCAATCCCTAAGCGATTCAATCCCGTGTCTAATTTTAAATGAATTTTCAAGGGTCCGCCTTCTTCTCGAACGGGTTGCTGGGCCAATTTTTCAAAGTACTCGAAATTACTAACGGTTACCGTGAAACGATGCGCCAAACACATTTCAATTTCTTCTAAAAGCACTGGCTCCATAATCAAAATGGGAACGTTCTGATTCATCTTTCGTACAACATGTGCTTCTTCCAAAGAAGACACCGCCAAATAATTCACACCGTTCCTAATCAACGTCGGCACAATACCGAAGCCATGACCGTAAGCATTGCCCTTAACCACACCGATGTAATAGTCATACTGGTCGTATTTTGCGAGCAGATTTGTGACATTACTTGCTAAGGCATTTAAATTGATTTCTACCACGTTTTTATTATGCACAAATGTCACCTCCAGGCAAATAATAGGATTATGATTATAAACAAGAATTATACCACATTGCTTGTCATTTAAACACCCTTTAGCGCGGTTTTTGACATAAAAAAGTACGACCCGAAATTTTAATTTCGTTGGTCGCACTTTCACCACAGCGATATAGCTCTGAATCTGAAAAGCCTGTAACACTAGCAAGCTTCAATTATTTTATCAATCATGGTCACGTAGTCAATGCCAATCGCATCCAACATTTTCGGGAAGCGACTTAATGGCGTGCAACCTGGAATGGTATTCACTTCGTTAAAGAAGATCGCGCCATCTTCTCTGACAAACAAATCCACCCGTGCAAAGCCACTGCAACCTAAAGCGCGATAAACCGCAACGGCTGTTTTGGCTATTTCACCACGAAAGGCTGGATTAAAGCGTGCTGGTACATTGATTTCAACGTTAGCCTGACCGTATTTTTCTTCGTAATCAAAGAAACTTCCCTTTAAATCAATCTCATCCACTTCGCCAATCAAGAGCCGCGATTTCCCAACGATGGCACATCCTACCTCAATGCCTTCTACCCCTTCTTCGATCACGGCTTCATCATCAAATTCTAAGGCATATTTGACCGCTTCTTCTAAGCTTGAAAGATCAGTCAGCTTGCTAAGACCAAAAGAAGATCCCGACTTGACAGGTTTAACGTAAATTGGGAAATTAAGCGCCTGGATATCTGCCATAACAAGAGACAAGTCCATGCCTTCAGTAACGAGGACCGACGGTGTGGTTTGCACCCCAACGCTGTTTACCACTTGATGCGCCCGCTTCTTATCCATGCACAAAGCCGAACTTAAACTACCACATCCGATCACGGGAATGTTGCATAGCTCCAACATCCCTTGTAAGGTGCCATCCTCACCATTGGGTCCGTGAATTAAAATCAACACACCATCTGTTTCAATGGGCTTGCCTGTTGTTACGTCGATAAATCCTTTTTCTTCTTGACTTAAAGACAACGACATCTCGTGACAAGCTGCCTTGTCTTCAAACCAAGTGTTGGCCGTAATGGCCTCGATAGATCCCGTATAACGGTACCACTTTCCCTCTTTTGTTACGCCTACTTTCGTTACTTCGTATTTATCCGGTATGTTATTTAAAATACCAGTTGCTGACATTAAAGACACGTCATATTCAGGAGATTCACCACCAAATACGACCATTATATTCTTCTTCATGTTAATAGACCTCCTGTTACCTTTGTTGTTCATTAAGTTCATTGATGTCGTAGCCAATGCCAACTTTATCTGTGTACAGATAATGGTCGGTGAATTCGTCGGTTTGTAGATCGGTTTCCTTTTTCCAAATGGCCACTTTGCGATAAGGTTTCCCATCTTCCTGATAAACTTCGTTATCTAAGTTATAGATGGTGTAGCTGTAAGTTGGGACTGCATCTGAACGCAGCCCGATTCGAATGTGAGTGTCTTCAGGAAAATCCACCGTGATTTGGAAGCTTGCATTGGTCTCGTTTTTAACCTTCAAATCTAGCCATCCTTCGCTAACGGTGGCATCAATGCCGTACACTTTATCTGGAAAATAAAAAGATTCCACATCGTGAGCTGTCCGCTCCACGGTCGTTAACGGACTGTGGAGAAGGATCTCATACAACATGTTACTTAACTGACAAAGACCACCACCAGGAGATTCTGTGATCTTCCCGTTAATTAAAACAAGTCCGTCTTTGAAAGGCTCATTTTTATCAGCATGTCGAATGACCTGCCAGAAAGAGAACGTCTCACCTGGAGCCATGGTTAATCCATTTAACACACCGGCAGCTAGCTTTAAATTGTAGACCTTGTTGTACTGATACTTAATGTCATAACCACTGTTCTCGTTAACCATCACTTCACTTTTCTCGTACACGAGATGATCTAAAACATCAGCCGATTGATGCGTGGTGTACCGATGGTTGTCCCGTGCCATCTGTTTATAAAACAATGATTTTCTTTGCTTTTTACGCAATGGGATTAAAAAAGGAAAAACTTGTGTTAAACGAATACGTCCCATGACAATCACCTCCGATAAAGAAATTATACCTGTCACGTTCAACAGGTCGGCTAGCTCCCAGTTTCTCCGTGAGTAGCATTAAGAAGAGCTATTCAGTCCATGCCTGAAGCTCTTCTATTATACCTGTCACGTCGGGCAGGTCGGCTAGCTCCCAGTTTCTCCGTGAGTAGTATAAGATTCACTAAAAACAAGCAAAGCTTGAAGTGCTTCTATTATAACGCATGTATGTGACAATTTGGTGACAGTTCCATCACTTTAAAAATTATCATTCCTTAACTATACCAAATAATCCTTCGCTAAGGGCAAATTTTTGATAAAGTTTTGGCAAAGTGCCTTTCAAGTGAGGTATAAAATTAAAAATCTGCCGTTATTTGAATTAACGGACAGATTTTTGTAAGACGATGTGATCCTAGTGGTTAACTAAAGAACAAAGAGATAACGAAGATGGTGATCATGCAGGTAACCCCCTGAACCACCGTCATCGAGGTCCAGTTTTTATACCCTTCTTCAGGGGTCATATCCGATAGGTTATTCACCACCCAGAAATAAGAATCGTTGGCATGAGAGGCCATCATGGAACCCGCCCCAATGGCCATAACCGTAAGGGCAGACATCATGGGTGAATCCATCCCAAGAGTAGTCATTAGCGGTGCCATAATTCCTGCTGTTGTAATCATCGCCACCGTCGACGAGCCTTGAGCCGTTTTGATAACAGCTGACACTAAAAACGGGAAGAAAAGTCCTAAACCAGATAGAGCTTCAGAATGTTCACTAATAAACGGTACCATGTCGGAAACGGCAATGACGCGTCCTAACACACTTCCCGCTCCCGTAATGAACAAGATCGGTCCCAAAGCTTTTAACGTGTCGTTAGTTAAGCCATTGAATTGATCCGTTTTCTTTGAAACGAGCAATAACAGAATAGCAAAGAGTAAACCAACGGCTAAGGCGATGACCGGTGTTCCTAAAAAGCGCATCACATCTCCAAGTGTACCTGACCAATCTGCCACATTGGCAATGGTTCCAAAGGCCATACAAACAATCGGCACGACAATTGGTGCTAGAGATAAAAGTCCATTTGGCAGTCCACCTAGCTCTTTCACTAGCTCGTCGTAAGTTTTTACCGTCTTGCTATTGACAAGTTCCATGTCTTCTTTAGACTGTGTCTTTTTTCCACAACGAACCGCCCACCAATAAGCAGCCAGTAAGGCTGGAATTGAAACCACAACCGATAAAATCATAACCAGCAACAGTTGATCACCTAAATTTAACATCTCAGATGCTGCTAGAGGTCCTGGTGTCAGTGGTACTAAAACGTGTGACGTATACAAGCCGGCCCCTAATCCAACGGCAGTTGCTACCGCACTGGTCCCTGTTTTCTTAACGATGGAACGCCTAACGGGATTTAAAATAACAAAACCACTATCACAAAAAACCGGTACAGAGACGATCCAACCCATAATCAACATCGATAAAGCCGGACTTGTTTTTCCTAGCACTTTAACTACCATATCGGCAATCTTAAAAGCACCACCTGTTACCTCTAAAATTGAACCGATGATGGCTCCAAAAATAATAACCAGTCCAATCCCTGTGAAAATAGCAGAAAACCCTTCTCCCATAATCCCAGCAATGCTCGTAATCGTATTGCCATCTGCATCTACGCGGTTAACAATGGGAATCCCTGCCAGTAATCCTAAAATAACCGCCACACCCATGATGGCTAAAAACGGGTGAACTTTCCATTTTGCAATGGCTAACACCATCACGACAATTGAAACAAAGAACACTAAGATGAGTGCCAAACCTGTCATAACATTCCAACTCCTTTTATTTACTTCGTATCCTAGGTAGTGTTTGAAAAGTGCTTGAGTCTAGCTGGGTTTCCCAAAAGGTGATAGGCGAGACGCTGAAATTTCGGCGAAGTGGAACCTTCGTAGGAATTTTAGCAACAAAGCATAGCACCTTTTGGGGGATTCAGATGAGGCAATAAGTTGACACTTTAGTGTCATTACGATTGCCTACTGCAACAGAAGCTTTACGACGTAGGCGTAATTAGCTTCGAACTGCGACCAATTGACTTTTCAAACACTACCTAACTTGAAACGGTCTTGATTAGCCTAAACACTTGCTCTGTGGTTGCCTTCATGTATTTTTTGGCTACTTCTGTTTTCATGGCTTCTTCCAATGAGATCGGTCCTTGTTGGATGGAAAAGTAAGCTGCCATTCCTTCTTGGTTACAGGTCGCGGCATCGTCACTAACACTTCCTGCTAACGCAATGACCTTTTTTCCATGTTGGTTGGCCATTTTTGTAATCCCGATTGGTGCTTTCCCCATGGCGGTTTGATGATCGAGACACCCTTCACCGGTCACCACAATATCTGCTTCTTGAATGTGTTCTTCTAGACGGGTGGCCTGAATAATAATGTCGACGCCTGATTCTAGTTCCGCATTTAAGAACCCTAAAAATCCGTAACCTAATCCACCTGCTGCCCCAGCACCTGGAACATCAGCGATGTCCTTTTGTAACTCTTTTTTAACCACTTGCGAAAAATGAACAAGGCCTTGATCCAGTTCAGCAACAATCTCCGGTGTTGCTCCCTTTTGTGGCCCATAAATATGTGCCGCACCGTTTGTTCCATACAGCGGATTGTCAACGTCACAGGCCACCTGGAACGTACATTCTGACAGTTCTTTGATCGCACCTTCTGTTTTAATGCGGGTAATCTCACTTAAAGCACGACCACTTGCACCAATGGGTTCATCCGCTGCGTTGTAAAATTCAAACCCAAGAGCTTGTAACATCCCAACTCCCGCATCGTTGGTGGCACTACCGCCGATCCCAACAATGAAATGTCGACATCCTTTATTAATGGCTTCTTTAATGATTTCACCGACACCGTAAGTCGTTGTATTTAGTGGATTTCTTAACCCTTCTGGAACCAGAGTCAACCCTGAAGCTTGGGCCATTTCAATAATGGCTGTCTTGCTCTCACTTAAAATGCCATAGGTGGCTTCCACCTGTTCACCTAGCGGGCCAGTCACCGTTAACGTTTCACGGATACCGTTCATTCCTTCTACCAAAGCCTCAACGGTTCCCTCTCCTCCATCTGCAACAGGAACAACCAATACTTCTGCATTGGGATAAACCACTAAAACCCCTTCTTTCACTCCTTGACCCGCCTCGTTTGAGCTTAAACTTCCTTTAAACGAGTCAATGGCTACGACTACCTTCATCTTCCATCCTCCTCCAAAACAGAAAACACTTCCAAATGTTCTGTTATTAGCAGTATACTACACATCCTTTTGGATTAACAGGTTACAAAAGACAAAAAACGACACTAAAAATCAACGAAATTATGTTCTTTGTAACATTTTTGCTTGACTTATGCGGTTAAGTGTCATAAAGTGAGAGATACTTCACCAATGAAAGGAAGTTCGCATCATGAAAATTTCTCCTCCCTTAGCACAAGAAATCGTTGATAAACTAAAAGCCACCTTACTTCATAAGGTTAACTTTATGGACATGGATGGTCTCATCATTGCCAGCTCAGATCAAAATCGGATTAACACCTTCCATGAAGGGGCTGCGCGAGTCATTAAAACAAAAAAAGCCTTATTCATCGACTACGACGAGCAATATAAAGGGACCAAAAAAGGGATCAACATGCCCATTTACTTTGAAAACAGTATGATTGGTGTCATCGGCCTTACGGGAGGCCGGGAGGTTGAAAAATACACGCAAATTTTAAAAGCCATGACTGAGATTTTAGTAAAAGAAGCCTATTTAAATGCGATCTCGCTACAAAAACGGGAAAAGCAACGACTCATCATCGAGTCATTGCTTTTCCACACCACCCATCTTTTTCAAGGTGAATTGTTTGGGCTGGATCTCAACTCTCCCTATCGTGTCATCGTTGGGAGTAGTCATCAACCTATGGAGCAAAAAACAGGTGCCCTACTTTCTTTACTTGAATCCTTCTTTCTTCAACAACACGATGCCTTTTTTACCATTAGTCAATCTCGTATTATTTTGCTCTTACCCCATCAAACTCCCGATGCTTTACTAAAAGAAATACAAGCCACTGTTTTTACCCGTTACAAACTTCAGCTAAACTTTGGTGTTGGGCTAGTAGGGATTGGACAGAAAAGCATTAAACACTCTTTTGAAACAGCTAAACAGGCTTTAAACTGGCTTCAAGCCATAGAGGTCACACAGCACATTTCCTATTTTGAAACGTTAAATTTAGGGATGCTTCTTTGCAACATTCCAGCTGATATCAAACAGCTTTTTCTAACCCGTGTCTTAGCAAACGTTCCTGAGAAAGAATTAGAAGACATGCAGCAAATGTTAGCCATTTTCTCTAAACACAACGGTAGCATCAGTCGCTGTGCCGATGAGTTATTTATACATAAAAATACGGTTCAGTATAAACTTAATAAAATTAAAACCCTCACGGGGTACGATCCAAGAAACTATCAAGATTTTGCTGTCTTACATTTGGCTTTTCGTTTACTGGACATGAAATTAGATTAAAGCCAACGATCGTGTAAAAACTTGCTTTTCCCACCCGGTCTATAGTACAATAGATCAGTTAATTAACTTGAGAATTTATAATCTATAAAGTTGATAAGAGGTTGATACAATGTCTACAGAAGAGAAAAATTACAGCAAATATTTTAACAAACCGAGTTTAAAAGAGGCGAAAAGCCGGAAACAATCGGAAGTCAACATCGAATCCTTTGCTCCGGCTAAGAACATGGCAGCCGTTGGTGCCGACAAGCATTACCACATTAAAACCTACGGTTGTCAAATGAACGAACACGATAGCGAAGCCATTGCCGGTATTTTAGAACAATTGGGTTACGTGTCTACTGAGGAAGAGGCAGGTGCTGATTTAATCGTTTTAAACACCTGTGCCATTCGTGAAAACGCAGAAAATCGCGTGTTCGGTGAGTTAGGCCGCTTAAAGCAATTGAAAGTTGAGAATCCAGATCTTATTTTAGCCATTTGCGGCTGCATGTCTCAAGAAGAGTCGGTGGTCGATAAGGTGTTAAAGAAATACCAACAGGTTGATTTGATTTTTGGAACCCACAACATTCACCGTCTGCCGGAGTACCTGCACGAAGCCTTAATCGCCAAAGAACGTGTCGTTGAAGTGTGGTCAGGTGAAGGTGACATCGTCGAGAACATGCCCCGTGTCCGCGCTAATGCCGTGAAGGGATGGGTTAACATCATGTACGGTTGCGACGAGTTTTGTACGTACTGCATCGTCCCTTATACGAGAGGGCGTGAACGTAGTCGCCTGCCAGAAGACGTGATCAAAGAAGTGAAGGAGCTCGCCGAAATCGGTTATAAAGAAGTGACGTTGCTGGGGCAAAACGTGAATGCCTATGGGAAGGATTTCAAGGACCGGGACTATACCTTTGGAACGTTGTTAGAGGCGTTGCGTCAGCTTGACATTGCCCGCATCCGCTTTACCACGTCACACCCCCACGACTTTGATGAATTGATGGTGACAACCCTCGCTAAGCGTGGCAACTTAATGGAGTACGTCCATCTGCCGGTTCAATCAGGAAATGACGCCATTTTAAAACGAATGAATCGCCGATACACGCGTGCCTCTTATTTGCAACTGGTTCGTGACTTAAGAGCTGCCATTCCTGACGTGGCCATTACCACCGATATCATCGTCGGCTTCCCAGGAGAAACGGAAGAGCAGTTCCAAGATACATTATCCTTAGCGAAAGAAGTTGGCTACGACGGTGCTTTCACCTTTATCTATTCTCCCCGCGCGGGAACACCAGCTGCAAAAATGGAAGACGACGTAACCGACGCTGAGAAAAAAGACCGCCTATACCGGTTGAATGACCTGATCAATGCCGACGCCCAAGCTGGAAATGCTAGATTCGAAGGTGAGACCGTTGAAGTGTTAGTAGAAGGACCAAGTAAAAACGACGAGACGGTACTATCTGGTTATACCCGCCATCAAAAACTGGTTAACTTTAAAGGCGATCCAAAATGGATTGGTGAGATTGTCAACGTTAAAATTACTGAAGCTAAAACCTGGCATTTGTTTGGAGAATTAGTGGAATAAAATGGGCACCCTTGGGTGCTTTTTTAGTGCCATGAAAACCTTGAATATCAGGTTTTTGCACAAATCGCCGTTTACCTGATAGTTTGAAGGAGGGATACACCTTAAATCGGACAATAACTATCAGGTTTTTGCACAAATCGCCGTTTACCTGATAGTTTGAAGAGACAATACATCTTAAATCAGACAATAACTATCAGGTTTCTTGCAAAATTGTCGTTTACCTGATAGTTTGAAGGAGAGATACACCTTAAATCAGATAATAACTATCAGGTTTCTTGCAAAATCATCATTTACCTGATAGTTTGAAAGAGGGATACACCTTAAATCAGACAATAACTATCAGGTTTCTTGTAAAATCGTCGTTTACCTGATAGTTTTCAACCTCTCTGGAGACCAGATACCGATAGTATAAAATAAAAGCCGAGAGTTGGATCCACCTCATTTCTCTATTAATTCGAACAATTTTAGGTAAGACTTTTCTTTTTACTCACTCACCATCACACGCTTTATCTGTGTTCGAACACATTTTTTCAAAAAAATGTGTCATCTTTATTTAAAAAGGTGTTGACATCTGATTCCCGCTCTGGTAGAATACTCCCTAATATTTGAAAAGCCATAAATAACACACGAAAGGATGTGTCTAGGATGAACCAAGTACTTGCAAACGTTACTGTCTTTATTCTCATTCTCATTATTAGCAGCGCTTGGTTTAAACTGGCACTGCCTTTTCGTCGTAACCTAGGATGACCAACATCCATAGGTAAGTAGACGAAAGCACCAGTTGGACCAAGCGCTCTTGGTCTGGCTGGTGCTTTTTTTGTTACCTTGGACACGATCTAATCTTTTTGGCTTAGAAGGAGGAAGTTCATATGTTTAGTAGTACCTCAGTAGCACGGTCACATAAAAAATTCCAGGTGATGGTTACCATCCTATCCCTCGCCTTTGTCGCAGCGGGTTGTGGCAATGCAGTAGCGAGAGAGGATGCAGACCCTATCACGTTAACCGTTGCTTTTGAAGGCGATGCCTTTAACTTGGATCCCCATATGTCGCTGATCATGGCTAACGTTCAAGTCTTCGCCCAATCTTACGATACTCTCGTTAGAATTGATGCAGAAGGCGCAGTCGTTCCCGTTTTAGCAACGTCTTGGGAACGATACGACGACTATTCTTACGTTTTCCACCTTCGAGAAGGAGTTAGGTTCCATAACGGTGAAGAAATGACTGCCGATGACGTGGTCTTCTCTATGGTCCGAGGCGCTAGTTCTCCTGCCGTATCTGCTATTATGGGAGTTTTTGATCCAGATAACATTGAAGCCTTAGATCGTTACACAGTGCGCATCGGAACCCATCAGCATTTTGCCCCCCTTGTGTACACGTTGACTCACCCTGCTGCTTCGGTGCTAAGTTTAGCTGCTTACGAGGCAGGCGTTGACTTTTCTAACGACATCGTGGGTACTGGGGCCTTTGTGATGACGAACCGCGTTCACGGCGACTACATTGAGTTCGATGCCTTTGACGATTATCATGGAGGGCGTCCAGAGGTAGATCATTTGGTCATTCGAACCATCGTAGAATTAAGCTCGCGAATGGTGGCTCTGGAGTCGGGTGAAGTTGACATTGCTAACATTAGTCGCACCAACATTCCAGCCGTTGAACGAAACGATGATTTGCAACTCCTCACACGGGACAACTACCAAATTTTTTACTTTGGTATGAACACAGAGCGAATGACAGACATTCGCGTGCGCCATGCCATTAACTATGCGATTAACACAGCTGAAATCCATGAAATGTTACTCTATTCCCAAGGTACTCTTTTAGATGGCCCGCTGGCCGGCGAGATCTTCGGCGCACATCCGGATTTACAAGGCTTTTCTTACGATCCAGAGCGGGCGCGTGAATTGTTAGCGGAAGTGGGGTACAGCGAGGATAACCCTCTACATTTGACCTTGGTTACCAACGAGTTTCCTGACCGTTTAGAATGGGCTCAGTCGGCGCAAGCTGATTTAGCTCAGATCGGTGTGATCCTAGACATTACCCAAGTTGAAACGGCCATTTTCTTAGAAGAAACGGCCGAAGGAAATTACGACATGTTCGTCTTGGCTTGGACCGCCGTAACAGGAGATGGCGATTACGGCTTGTATCCACTCTTTCATTCCGATAACGCTGGCGCGGCTGGGAATCGTACCTTCTTTGCCAACGACCGTGTTGACGAATTGCTAGACTTAGCACGGAACTCTTTTGACGCGGACGTCCGTCTGGCAGCCTACCTGGAAGCCCAAGAAATCATTCTCCAAGAAGCACCAATGGTCTTTTTATCAACGGGAACCGTGATTATGGCAACAGGGAACAACGTGAGCGGCTTTGATCCGACCCCGACCAGCATCCCGATGTTTCATAACGTGTATTTTGTGGACTAGAGACTCAGAAATTACCTCTTGACCCTGCTTATCTTTAATTTTGGAGATTCTTCCTTTGAATGGCCCTGTTTTATCATCAATCTTCTGATTCAAGGCAACTTTAATCTCATTTATGACCTACTTTTCCCCAAATGCCTTAATTTCAGCCACTTTGGGAAAAAAGCCACCCTCGAAAAAATCTCACTCAAAAACGCACCCCCTGTTCCAAACAGGCGGTGCGTTTTAACGTTGTTCTCTCACTTTATCCTCGATTGGTCTCAATGACCCCGATTTTGCCATCGCGACGGCGGTATACCACACAAACTTGGTTAATTTCCATATCGAAGTAAACGAAGAAGTCGTGTCCTAACAGGTCAAGTTGCATAATGGCTACTTCCACATCCATCGGTTTCAAGAACACTTCTTTTGACTTAAATGGAACTTCCGGTTTCGAATCAACCGTTTCTAAATGACTGAAAAATTCTGCAATCCCCTCGCGCTCTTTAATTTTCTTATTGGCTTTCGTTTTATGCTTACGAATTTGTCTTTCTAACTTATCAATCACCAGGTCAACTGCCGCATATAAATCCGCGTGCTCTTCCTCTGCGCGTAAAATAAATTGCGGTCCTGGGATGGTGACTTCCACCTTTTGAATCGTGTCGTAAATCTTAATGCTGACACGGGCTTCTAAATTCTCACTTGTTGGCAAAAACTTTTCTAAAGACCCTACCTTTAACTCAATGTGCTGTCTAATTGCGTCTGTTATCGCAATGTTGTTCACTGCTCGAATGATAATTTTCATGCCAACCAACTCCTTAAGTTTAATATGGTTCTATTGTATCATGAGTACCATCCCATGTATACACTTTCTTTAAAGAAAATTGGTCTAAAACTAGGCTACTCAGGTTCGTCGCTAGCGATTCACAAGCTCATCTGGGTCAGGCTACTTCGAAATACAGCGACACTTGGACAAACCCCGATTGGTTCTTCTCATTTGCCTCATTTTTAGGAAAATACACACTAATCTCATTGTAGGCATCGGCTCGATCGAAAACAAACTCAGGCATCTTTTCATAGTTGACGTTGGCTAACTGACAAAAATAATTGAACTTATTCATGGCCGCCAAAGCATCCTGGTAATACTTATCAAAATAAACCGACTCCTCCGGCTGCACCACCACCAAGCGTACCCGTTTAAATGCACGTTCCATCCTTATTCCTCCTTTTGTTCGTATAATTTTTCGTGGGACGACATCACGTTACTTTGCACCACATTAAATAAAAAGGTCCGTAGTTTCTCGTCGTACTTCTCGCACATGGCAGCGCCAACTGCGCAAAGCGCATCGATGTTTTCAGCCGTTGCCATGTCCATGCTTTTAGCGGCTTCGAACTCATCCAGGTCAGGCTCAATCCGCAGATAATTCCCTTCTAACCCTTTGTGCTTGTATAACATTTGTAACTGATGGTGGACCGTTTGCGAAGAAGAAGAAGCATAAATTTCCAAGGCCGGACGAATCCAATGGAGCCTTCCCCACCCTTTCGCCTTCTCGTAAGGGTATTTTTGATTAATGGATCCTGTCCCAAGTGAAAGAATCATGATTTCGTTGGGCTTTGGATTAGACGGAAATTTCGTCGCCTCCACGTAAGCACAGAGGGCCGGATTATTGGCAAACATACCCCCATCGATGAAAGCATCTGGTTGTTGCCAGCTAGGTGTGAAATAAGTGGGTGCAGCCGTGGTGGCACGTAGGACGTCCTTAACAAGACGGTCACTTTTAAAACTTTTTGAAATTTCAACACCACTCACAAAAGTCGCTTCCCCCGTTTCAATGTTATAGGTCGGGATTAAGGCCGGGCGAGTGAGTTGACTCATCTTAGTATTTCCCAGGTAATTGTCGAAAATCATCTCTAAGGAGTTGTGTTGATAGAGGGGATGGAATAATCCCAGACGGTCGAGGAAGCGGGTGGTTGCTGTCCGTGTAAAAATGTCTTGTCCATGGGAGCGGTATAGTTCCAACATATCTTTAGCTTCGTAGGCTGAATCTGGAGATAGGATCAGTGCCGTCAAGATTCCTCCCGTTGATGTCCCTGCCACCAAATCGAAAAAGTCACTAATTTTGGCTTGTTTATTGCGACTAATCTCTTGTAAGATCTCCTCCACATGGATCAAAATACGTGCTGGTATGACGCCTCTGATCCCACCACCATCAATGGCTAATACTCTAATTTTTGATTTCATCATCAAAGCCCCCTGTCTACCTTGCTATTTGAATATATGAAAGGCAGTACCTAATTAACACCGATTTGTCCCATTATTAGTTTACATGAACGGGTGATCGGAGTATAATATTAAGAAACTTAATTCCAGGAGGTTTTCAACCATGAAAAAATTAACAGGTTCCATTGTCGCCATTGTTACTCCATTTAAAAAAGATTTTAGTGTGAATTACGATAAACTGGGGGAGCTCATTGAATTTCACATTTCCAATGCCACCGATGCCATTTTAATTCTCGGGACAACCGGTGAATCACCAACCATTACTCCAGAGGAACAAAAAGAAATCGTAAAATATACGGTGGAAAAGGCCGCTGGTCGCATTCACATCATGGCTGGTAGCGGGGGTAACGACACGAAAAAAGCCGTGGAGACTAGCCTTGAATTTGAACGTTTAGGTGTGGATTCCTTGCTCCTAATTACACCTTACTACAACCGCACCAACGAGTCAGGAATGATCAAACACTTTGAAGCCGTGGCTGACGTGGTGAAGACCCCGGTGATTCTATATACGGTACCTGGTCGTACCGGTTGTCATCTCTCACCACACGTGGTAGAGCATCTAGCCAAGCACCCACGCATCGTTGGGATCAAAGACGCCACCGGCGATTTCTCTTACTCCGTTAAAATTAGCCGTTATCTTTCTGACGACTTTGCTTTGTACAGTGGAAACGACGATACCATTGTTCCATTACTATCATTAGGAGCCTCCGGTGTCATTAGCGTGTGGGCCAACTACCAGCCGAAAATTGTCCACGATTTAGTCGTTGCTTACTTAGAAGGGAACCACGACAAAGCACTAGACATGCAATTGAAGGATTTAGACTTTGTGAACGCCTTGTTTGTTGAGACCAGTCCGATTCCATTGCGTTATGTGATGAATCAAGAAGGCTTTAACGTGGGACCAGCTCGCTTACCCCTGGACGAGTTAAGCGATGAAAATAAAGTATTATTGGATCAATTGATTAAATAGACACAAAAGTAAGAAGTAGAGGAAGACGCAGATATGAACGTACTAGTAGTTGGAAATGGAACCATGGGAACCTTGGTTTATAGCAAGTTAATTGATCGAAACGACTCTGTGACCATTACACGAGACCTTGATATCCATCTCTGTGGTGATTTTGATGTCATCATCGACTTCTCGCACCCAGATGGATTGGATGCCATCGTCAATGTTGCACGAGAAGCCAACGTACCGGTTGTTATCGCAACAACGGGTTATAGCCAAACGCAGATAAACCAAATTGAAACACTTGCTCAGGAAGTGCCAGTGCTTTACAGTGGAAATTATAGTCTAGGTGTGATTTTGATGAACCGTTTGGTACGGGAAGCAGCCCGTGTATTAGGAGAAGATTTTGACATTGAAATCATTGAAAAGCATCATCACCATAAAGTGGATGCGCCATCGGGAACGGCCAAAATGTTGCTGGCTGCTGCTAACGAGGAACTTGGTTACGATGTGATTTACGGACGCGAAGGATTTTGTAAACGAAAGGAAAACGAAATCGCAGTTCATACGGTACGTGGGGGCTCCATTGTGGGGGAACACGAAGTCTTATTTGCGGGTACTGACGAGGTGTTTTCCATCAAGCACGAAGCGTTGTCAAAATCCATTTTCGTTAACGGTGCCATCAAAGGGGCCCTTTGGTTACAAAAAATGCCGATTGGCTTATACTCCATGGAAGATGTTTTATTTGGTGAAGGTTAAAGAGATTTTATTGGAGGTTATGTGATGAAGAAATACAACGTATGTTTGGTAGGCGCGACCGGGTTAGTAGGTCAAACGTTTTTAAAAGTGTTAGATGAGCTAGACTTCCCTATCCGAAATTTGAAATTATTAGCTTCTAAACGAAGTGCCGGTAAGGTGATCTCTTTTAAAGGAGAAGATTTAGTCGTCGAAGAGCTAGGGATGGATTCCTTCGATGGTTACGACATTGCCTTTTTTGGAGCAGGGGGAGCAACGTCAAAAGAATACGGCCCGGTCGCACGGGAGAAGGGCTTGGTCGTCATTGATAATTCTAGTGCGTGGCGGGAAGACGCCCAGATTGGGTTGGTCGTCCCAGAAGTGAATTTTGAAGACGTTGAATTAAACCGGTTGATCGCTAATCCCAATTGCTCTACCATCCAATCGGTGATTCCGCTGGCGGCACTCAGATCGAAGTACACATTAAAAAGTGTTAACTACACGACGTATCAAGCCGTGAGTGGCAGCGGGGCAGAAGGGCCTGCTGACCTGGAGCGCACCTTAGCTGGGGAGGCTCCTGAATTTTATCCCCATAACATTAGTCAGACCTGTATTCCTCATATCGATGTGTTCTTAGCTAGTGGCTACACAAAGGAAGAAATGAAGATGGCCAACGAGACGCGGAAAATTCTTCACTTGCCAAACTTACCCGTTTCAGCCACCTGTGTCCGCGTGCCAATTGTAAACGGTCATGCGGTAAGCATGCGCATTGAACTTGAGGAAGATTTTGCACTGGAAGACGTAGTGGAAGTGTTAACCGCCCAAGAAGGACTAATCGTTGTGGACGATAACAGCAAGAACCTCTACCCAACCGCCGTCATGGCCGATGGCAACGATGGTGTCTACATCGGTCGCATCCGTCGCGACCTGTCGGCACCGAATAGCTTGTTGTTGTATTGCGTGGCAGATAACATCCGCAAAGGGGCTGCTTCCAACGCCGTGCAAATTGCTTTGAAAATGGCAGAACAAGATTTAATTTAACAACGAGGCTGTAGAAAAAAGCTACCCTTTTGTTTTGATCAATTTATACTAATTCGCATTTAAAATAAGTCAAAAAACTTGATCTTTCCAACCTATGCTTTGTCAGTGTTTTACACCCCAAAGGGCACTTGTAAGACTATATTCACACTAAAGTGTGAAAGTCTTAAG
>Ga0123352_10005041_pt1 | contig 19728 bp, 7 predicted proteins | sample TergutLab28metaG_FD_89700 | JGI IMG/M metagenome (GOLD analysis project Ga0123352, IMG submission 89700) | Labiotermes labralis P1 segment gut microbial communities from Petit-Saut dam, French Guiana - Lab288 P1 | ecosystem: Host-associated > Arthropoda: Insects > Digestive system > Gut ... | reverse complement strand
TGTGTGTGTGTGTGTGTGTATATATATATATATATATATATATATATATATATATGTGTGTGTGTGTGTGTGTGTGTGTGTGTGTGTGTGTGTGTAGAAGATGGCCTATACACCACCCACTTATAAACTTGTTATGTAAGATAACGTGCATGAGGGCTCGCAACGAAACAAAGAAGAGCTATTTCGGCGTAGCTAAAAAACCGCGAATATTCCTCCCCATATATAGTTCGTCTCGGACTGAGATACGGCAAAGGACTACATCATGACGTTCGGTTGCGTGGCTATAGCAGTGTTGTTGCTGCTGTGCACGGTTGTGCTGTCCGTGACAATGAAAGTGAGCGACGGAGCATTCTGGCACATGCGACGGGCGGTACGCGGTTGTAAGTGCGGCCGAATACCGGCTGTTCAGACTGACACTTGTTGTGATTTTCTGCTGCACGTTGATACAGAAGCCGGAATAGTGTCTTAAATTAGGCCACGACTTCTTGCTGCCACATTCTGTCTAGTTCGTTATTCATTAACATCCAGATTATTCGGGTCACTAAATACTGAAGTACTGACACAGATGTTGAATGAATTACGAAGAAGAAGAAGAATAGGAAGAAAACGCGAGAAATTCGAGTGACGCATATACATGAAAATAAGTAATGTGAATGCAGTAATAAAAGTACAATGTCCGTCAGATACTAAGCGGTAACAATCTTGCGAGTTTGTTGGTTTTTATCGATTTAGTAAGCAGTAAATGCCGAGATTTCTCAGTCGGTAAAGCGACTTACTAGGAACTGTTCGATCCGGATATCGAATTCCAGCGGGTGCGAGATTTTCCGCACTCTTCCAGACCGGCCCTGGGCCCACCCAGCCTCCTATACGGTGGATACCACGTCATTCCCGGGGGTAAGACGGCCGGGACGTGGCGTTAACTGCACACCCCCACCTAGCGCCGAGGTTAAAAAGAGTGTAGAACTATACCTATACTGCGCTCCTTGCCTTCAAGGCATATCAACATTTTTCAAAGGTCCCGCTACTGGACTCTGTACTGAACCAGTTCAAACAGTGTATGGAAATCGAGTGTGTTTCATAATCCTCGTATTTACACCCACATCTGCAACTAGACTTCTTCTAAAGTATTCTGCTTAACACCTGACAGTGGATTCTGTGGCTTCTAACCTCCAGGCGATCGTGGTACCCGAACCACAAGCAGAGAAATTGTAGACCGTGTTTTGTATATGCCCTCGTTTTTCTACGTCGCTAGTATAGTAGAAACCACAGAAATATTCTGCAGAACTGGTAAACAAGAGTTCGATCCTCGGACATGAATGTGGCTTCAAACGCCGACCACCATATTCCTCTGCACTGCGTCTGTCAAAGACGTGTGGTTTGCGTTAAAACAAGTGGGTGTGTACGAACTGGAGAGATTTTAGAGGGGAAACCTCTCATCGCGGCAAATTGTGCACTATATTTATGCGTGTACGTGGTTGGGAGACAGGCAGATGGCAAGTGGTGTGGAGGTGGAGAAGCCGCGAACCGACGGGAGATGAATTGATAGGCCTGTTCAAAAACACGACAGGCGTATTATTTGTAGAAACGCGGTGTATCCTGCTTCACTTCACTCACAAGAAGAAACAGTTGAAGTTGTTCTACAAGTAACCAGTTTACACATTTGTAGATATGGTAACGAATCTAACAAATGCACATAAATGTTTAGAAGTATCATATTATAGACCTCCTGCATGTTTCGGCCACTGTAGTGGCCATCCTCAGGGAGGTGCATGACAAATGATGCATATTTCCGGATTTGGACATATGCATCTTATTTTTAAAAAGAAACGAAAAAGTAACCGCGTAATGGCAGGCATTTCTGGCTCAGATTTGTGCTAATACAACACATGTTTTGAATCTGTTACAAGCACGGTATGCCATAATAATTATTCAGTGGCATATGTTAATTGCGACATATGTTGCACAAAATATGATATAGGCGCATGGACATTTTTGGTGTAAGGTCTGAACAAGAGAGATCAGCGGGTGGCCTGAAAGATAGATACAAAGGAGATGTTCAAATGAGTCTTGCATACAAGATTGTAACCGCGTTACCGTGCTTGAAGTGCCTCAGATTAAGGCACAATTGCCGATGGTTACGATGGCAGTAACATATCCCCGGTTTCCCTATAAGACACGAATATCCTGAAAAGTGGTGTAGAAATTAACCGCACAGAGAAATTCTTGAGTCAAAGAAATGATTTTCTTAATGGTTCGTTGTTAGATAAGTAGTTAATGAACAGCACTGGTATTATGAAGGCAGGTGTGTGAAGTTCAACTAAATATTTTGTGTATAAATGCTAAGGTCGATCCCAGTGGCCTCACGGTCTAAGCCGCGAGTCTGCGGCCGCTCGCTTACCGCGATTGCGGGTTCGAATCCTGCCGGGGGCACGGATGTCTGTCTCTTGTGAGTGTTGTGTGTTGTCAGGTATAGGTCTCTGCGACTGGCTGATCACTTGTATAGAGGAGACCTACCGAGTGTGGTGTGTCTGAATTTGATCTCGAAGCCTCAGTGATGAAGAGGCCTAGGTCCAGTAGGGCTGTCGAACCATGAGAAAAAAATTACACTGACCGTGGGGGTATCAAATCCATGTTGAGGGGAGGGGGGGCTGTCTGATCTAACCAGTACACGACTCAAAAGCCGGTTTTATTTATTACGTGGTGTCTGTGGTACCACTATGATCGCGAACTGTCTGATTGAACGTTCATCAGCGCGATATTTAGTTAATTTGCAACACCTAAGAACTTCATTGCCATGAAATTTCATATTTTCACCTGAATATCTTGTGATGTAGTATCGGCATTTCGAAGGGACGTAATACCTACATCTTCAGGGTAGAATTCCAACACGTACATGGAGGCACTATGCTCCTCCGGAAAGGTGTAGCCCGCCTGTCAGAATGCATGTAACATAAGGCTGCTGACACTTATTTTGCTGCCATAAAATCGTGTGCATCAGGGGGTTTCGTTTCTTTCTCGTAGTACAGAACAGTTATCTTAAATAGGGCTAATATTAAGCGAATGATCATTGTCTTGGAAATGTAATGTGTTTTTGTTGTGCTATCAGTTTGTGGAACGTGATCAGTATCGAATCGGCTGTCACACATTTCGTTTTACGGCAGTCTCATTGTATACCGAAACACTAGAAATGGTATTCGGCTGGCAGATGCGCGCAGCTTTTGCCATGAGCTTTAAGCCCACTCTGTCCATGGAGCAGGGTCTGTCTTGACTAGCTCATAGTTACGCAGGTAGCCAAGCAATTCATTTTACTGTGTGGAATCTGAAAGACCACTAGGGCGATCACAAGAGCCCGCCGCTGATCCGTGTCCTCAGCTAGATGAATCAGTCGACGATCTCACATTTTAATATTATCCTCCCATCTAGTCGACGTATTCGAAGTGGTGTATCATCTTCTGATTTTCCCACCCAAAACCTGCGTGCGTTTTCTCCCCCTTTCATGTCGCATATTCCACCCAACGTGTCTTTTTTTTTTTTAAGTAGGTATGATGTGGTAGCGCTGTAGTCGTTTATTCGGAAGGTTCCCGGTTCGAATCTCGGCTGGGACATCGTTGATTCTGACTGTTGTTAGGCGATTTTCCGCAATCCATCTTGGAAAGTAACAGGATAGTACAGTGACTACAGCACGGCCGTTTCCTTCCAAATCCTTTCGAATTCATAATCCACTATTCTTCCTGTCATCGAGTCTGTAGGCCTGTAGTCCAGGACGCCAACAGTAATGTAAAATGACCACAGGTAATCTTCCTCAGCGTCACGGATTGCGTCCGTTAATGCGTTGCAGCTCTAGACTTTTATAATTGAACTGTCAGTTTCTGTATGTCTCTCCAAACCTTCCCCTCCACTCTTTTTCGGCCTTTGTCTTACGGTACCGTTTATCTTATATCCTCGTATTCTATTCACGAATGTTTAATCTGTCTTTGGGGTCTTCGTTTTGCTCTTGGACTAATAACATCACCTTTTCAACATATTTCAGAAACTGAATTTTGTTTTTATCTCTTTTTGTCTTACCAGACACTTTGCACGTACCTACAGGAGGGCTGAAACCACAAGATAGTTTCTGAGTTCTCTAATTCAAAATCCTTTTTGTGGCATATACATTGGTTAAACCTCGATGTATTATTGCCAATTAGAATTACACTGTTATATGACACTAATCTAAATTGGATCTGTTCGGTCGTAAATGACAACTACAGATGCGTGGTCTTGGACCGCGCGTCATTGTAATAGTTGAAGAATAAAAGACCAACTTGATGTCACTTGCAATTTTATTTCACTTCTTATGCACTCAGTATGTTTCGGACATTAATATACCCATCATCAGGAGCTTGCGACTGTGCTGTTGAATTACCACATTGGTTGTTTTGTTCTTGGTTCGTTGTGTGTTGGAGATTTGGTGCGGTTAGGTTTGAGTGGTGTCCGTGTTGCAGGCTGATGGGTATATTAATGTCCGAAACATACTGAGTGCATAAGAAGTGAAATAAAATTGCAAGTGACATCAAGTTGGTCTTTTATTCCTCAAGAAAATCCCTTCTTTTTCCCTGACTATCAGAATGTAGTCGTACGTCATGTATTACCGCTCCGCATTAAATGAAGCTTTGTGTTCGACATCAGCTTTTTATCAATGAGTAACACGGTCCTCCTTTTACTGTACATCATAAAATATATTAGTTTTTACTGAAGTATGCAACACATCACTCTGGGGGCGTGTTCTTTGTGCACAAAAACAACGGCCGGCAGTTTACATGTAACGTAACATTTAGGCACTTTCGTGTAATCATTGTAGCAGTGTAAAAGCAATAAGTATTACATATCCTGTGTGTGCTAACAGATTTACGTGCCCAGCATAAAATGCGCATGCGCCGTATTGTCTTCCATGGTCTGTCTGGCTGTACAGTATTTAGCCACATTGTCTCGTAAAGGTAGGATTTTGGAAGGAAAAAAAAAAGTTATTGAATATAAATGTGTTTTAATTTTCTCTACGACTTTTATAAGAAGAATTTAGTGAAATGGGATAAAAAATATGTGTTGGTCTTCACATAAAGTGCTCGCTGTTCTTGTCAGATTATATTGTAACATGAATTTTCTCAACACATTTTCGAAAAATAAATATCCAATATCATGAAAATTCCTGCTAAATTTTATGTTCTGTTGAATGCGCATCTCGATATATTCGTGTAAAGAAAACCAACGTGATGCACTATTTATCTTCAGTATATTTCGTCAATCAACCTCTACATGTTTCGGGCGTATTTATAGCCCATCATCAGGAGGTACTCTGTATATGTATATATACGCCCGAAACATGTAGAGGTTCATTGACGAAATATACTGAGGACAAATAATGCATCAAGTTGGTTTTATCTACACGAAAATTCCTGCATTGGGAGCCCAGTCGTTCCATGTGGACAGAGAGATGGAGAGACGGACGGACAGACAGATATGATGAAGCTAATAGTCGCTTTTCGCAATTTTGTGAACGCGCCTAAAAAATCTAAACGAACATGACTTTCGGACGCTTCATCTTTAATTTATGGCCCATTTCATTTTATGAGGTACAAGCGATCCCTGTTACAGACCTCGACAGGTCTTGAAGGTTCCAGGAGGTTTTATGATAAGGTCATCCCTACGCATTCGCCACCTTTACCCCCAGAAAATATTCCTAGTGCTCATTTCTGTTAAAGGCTGAGCCGACCCCAGGGCCACAGTGCGACCGGAAGTATTATGTTTATGAAAAATTGCAGTGACACCATCGGGAATCCAACCCGCGACCTTCCGGCTTGTAGCGCAGTACCTCAACCAACTGCTCCGCCGCATGCCCCATTTTATAAGGAGAAGGGTGAAAATATAGCGTAGATCTGTCCACAGTAAAAGCGGTGATTTGTAAACCACTAACTCCAGCGTCAGAGGCTACTGTTTTTGTGTTTCGTGTTTCGACAACAAAGAACTTTAAAGATCTCACACTTTTGTGTGTGTTTCCACACGCCTCGCTGTTCATTTAGGAATTTTTGAACGCGCGTGGAAACTCCATGATTGTTACAAATAACTCGCATCTATGTTCCACCCTCTGCTGTAGGTCAAAAACTGCCCTTACATAGACATGACTCCCCACATGACCCAATAAGTAAAAACGTAGAAAATTTAAGTCAGGTGATAGTGAGGGACAGGGTATTGATTCGTCTCTACTTAAACTACGTTCAGGATATATTCATAGCAAAAACATGTTAAGGGGGATGCGAAAACGCGGTTATCTGAGCGATTGGAAATTTTATAAACTCTACGCTAGCCCCCGATTTGCATCTGGTTTTAAAAAGTCAATACGTTCATGATTTCGTAACAGAATTATGCAGGCAACAAGCAGAAGTCACAAGATCATGAGAATGAAAATGTTAGCGCAGCACTGGAGCAGGTGAAGTCCATCACAGATAATTTGCGAGGCTTAAACTTGGCGGCGTCCAAATGCACGCCAGTTTAGGTGACTAAGCAAGCTGCCATTGTAGCACAAGTAAATAAGATGAAGCATGATCTGCAGCATCAGGCCTCCACTGACAGAGACCATGTGTATTATGTATACTACGCTGATTGTAAGTACCGAAAAATGGGTACAGAAGAATCCCTATACTCCGACTTAAACGGGACCGATAGTAGGTCAGATTACCGAAAATGTCGGATAATGCTGAACTGAATACAAATTTGATTTATTAATAATTATTCTGAGCACAGCTTACATAATAGAGTACAGAACAGTTGTTTGATGAAGGAAATTTCAATCAAGTTAATGGAAAAATGAATTTTAAATTGACTCAATGCAATATCTAGTGTACAAGTTGGGAGTGGGATGTGCGAATATGTATGCGCGCGAAGCACAGTTGCAAATAGCATGTCCTATGGCTGTGTCGGATACGGTGGAATAACCGTAGGTCTTTTTTTCGGGACCCCATTATGTATAGAATTACACCTAATATGTAGGTGTACATAAGCGACAGAATCTTGAAATTGGAACTGGTCGCAACACGGGCAAGGCGAAGCCCAGTGCACAATATATAAGAGGCTTAAACTAGGTGGCGATAAACAAAGAACTTTGAGGCGACTAGAACTGCCGCAACAACAAAAGCTGAGTAAGATGCAGTATGATCTACTGTATAAGACTTCGACTGACAGAATCCATGCGTGTCTTTTATGTACATTGTAGTAATTTATTATAGAATTCCGCTAAATATATATGTGTGACAGTATGTACAACCGTCAAGGACCGTGACTTGGAACAATGTACAGGCCGGCATTATCGTCCAAGAGGGCTAAATGACTGTGGTATTGAATATATGGGCTAGACTAAAATTTGATCGTGAGCCTCAGGAAGGGTTCGATACAGAACGAACTGACTGAATGTGTGTCAGCCCTAACCTGACATTGACACCGACGTGTTTAAAATGAAGCGGGCGCACCAGTCTGTAGAGGGACATTCTGTAGTAACTGTGGAAGTGTGTCGTGACAAATGACACGATAAACTACACTTGTCAGCCTGTTTTGAAAAACAAGAGGGACATACCGGTGTGTCTCCTTTGATGGCCACCCACACATTTATTGAAAATTGTTGTTGGTGTCGTGACGGAATGATTTGTGTGGTTTGAATGCTGATTGTGAACGATCATGGTCCATGACGAAGTCCTGCCTTGTCTGTGAACATCGTGTTGGACAGAAGAAGCCCTTTCGTTACGTTGCTGCAGGAGCTGCCGCCAAAACTCCGCCCGTCCAGGGCAGTTTTCAGAACGTGTCTTGCGCTAGCTACACACGGGTAGCTCACGAAGAACCTACTGAACATTCGAGGGGACCAAATGCTCTGCAACTGCGATCCTCAGCGTTCTAGTGTCACGGTATTCAGCAACGTCACACGAGTTCTCTTTTTCACCTCTGGTGTCTGCACACTCTTCTCTCTTCCTTCTCCAGTTTTCACGGACGCAAAGGCGCCGATCTGCTCTGCAGAACGGGAAGTGCTTCCTCGTGAAGAGAATGTGTCTCAAATTCATCGCCATGTGCACGGCCAACCGTGACGTGCATATCAGCCGTCTAAACGAATGTGTATTCGTCGGCCATTTTTAGCGCGGAGCAGTGCATTAGACTGGTACAACAACACTGCTGCATCACAATGAATACGAAGCAGCAGCATCATTATAAAGCAAGAGTGTGGTTGGTCTCGTTCAGGGAGCCTTGCATTTCGGCTAAGACACAGTCATCCAGAGATATATTCAAGCCGTTTTCATTGCTTTGTGCGTAGAACACTCCCATAAGGTGGTGCAATGTGTTTCAGACACATCAATTAAATAAAAGTGTACCGGCCGAAATTCTGTCGTTATTCTGTCACCGCATGAAAAATGACGTAGTTTCTGACAGGTACGACAGGTGGCAGTAATGCCCAAGAAGTGTCGTTATGAAGCATCCGAGAATTTCCCGTGCTTCAGTCGGTATTACAGGCTCAACCTGAACCGATAGAAAGTTATTTATGCCTGCGTAGTAGCGTATCGTGTTCTATCAAGCTGGATGTCAGGAAATTTTCAAGTTTTGACCTGCATACCTATTGACGTTGTGATTACACAGTGTGCCATAATATGTGAGAGTAGATAAATGGAAGGTTTGTGGTGTATATTGGACCATGCATCATTGCGATAACTGAAGAATAAAAAACCAACTAGATGCCACTTATTATATTACTGTACTTCTTAAATGCTCAACATGCGTCGGGCATTAGTATGCCCATCATCAGGAGTTCGTGACTAGTGTAGTGTCCAGGCTGCAGGCTATAGCCAGCAGCCTGGACAATATTCCAGCATAACCGCACCTAACCTCCAATATACAGCAAACGAAGAACGAAACGACCAATGTGGTAATCAACATCATAGTCGCGAACTCCTGATGATGGACATACTAATGCCCGAAGCATGTTGAGCCTTTAAGAAGTACAATAAAATAATAAGTGGCATCTAAATGGAAGGTTTATTTATGGAAGTCAAAACTAGAGGTGGGAATTGTAAGATTTTCCGTTCAAGTTTTAACGAACTTAATTTCGGTATTTCAGAAAACTTTGCAGTTTGTGTAAAGGATGACCCGAATCCTGGAAATTTCTGTAGTTGAACCCCCTGATTCACTATAGGCCTGTTTTGCTATCGGGATGTGCAGTCGAATGGTGAGGATGTTGCTAGCGTTCGGCTTCCTCATTACTTCTGTACCTTTGGGGATTTTCCCTCGCATTCCCTTCTCTTTGCACCCTTCTGCTGTCCCGCTCGATTTCTCCACCCTTAACACACATGCAGTTCCAGGGTAGCTTGATCTCCTGGGTTTTGATGAGCAATCAGCTGAGTTCAGTATTCACCCTATTCCAGGACTTCGTCACCGCTCTTTCATACCATGGGGGTTAAAAGTGAAAGGAATATTTCGGAAATGCACATCAAACGAGCATACACCTATAGAGTGTTTGCTTTCTGGACAGTCTTCACGAAGGGGAAGGACAAAAAAAAAAAACTATGTAGAGACAACATCTGTTCGTCGGACCGTCTATCCGTTTGTTAGCTAGTAAAAGCGACTAAACTTTTGTCGGAGATTTAGATTATTCGTGTCTGAGCTCTTTACACAAATCTGTTGAGCACAAACCTGTGTTTCGTGAAATCGGCGCAATGACCGTTGTCGTTTACTTGATAGTGTACGATTTTCTACCCATACTTTCAATTTTTCTTTAATGATATGGGTGAAATTTAACACAGACCATTTCTTTATAATAATGTTGGCAGTTATAAATTTGATGTATTTCAATTCAGCGAAAGCCGTACTTTACCTTAGGGCGTGACTAATTTTTTCTCTCCATATTTTCTACGTTTTTCGCCCGATTTCGATACAATTCGGCATAAAATATTTCCACGTAATGCAGCTGAGACACTGAGTTTCGGGAAAATGAGGGCATGTCGGGCCGTAATTTTGATGTAGATGCACATTTACACGTGTACAGTGACAATGTAAGACGTTTCGGAAATAGTAACTGTCTTGGTAGAGTCTGCGTAATATGCCACTGTTTACAATATTTGCACTTTTTTTCTACAACCCATGTTTAAAACATTTTTCCTCTCGGCGCATGTTTAACGAGTACTTTTTAATTTTGGTGTGTATAATTCCAGGAATGAGATTCTTAAAGGATGTTTGTTGGTGTTCATTTGTCTAGCCAGTTCACAGATCAGTCACATCGTTAACATCTACGCCTCTTTCAGTAGCCTGGCAAGAAAATCGGAATGCTAAGCTAAGCAGAATATTATACTACTGACATTCGCTAGTTGCTGTGCTCTTTGTTACAACTGACCAATATAACCACTCGGTTTTACGATTACTTACAGATTAGTACTAGCATGGAGTAGTCATACGTATAGAGTCGGAAAATGTGTGGGCTACAGGATCTGCTGATGTGCTGGATTTTCAATGTATGACGCTGCGTAATCTCGGCCTAAGCTTAGCTCGGCTGGGTCGGCTCGCTTTTGCAGGTATGCTTGTAGCAGTGGGGTATCTGGGTTATTTTGGCGAGTAATCACAGTGGCCGCCCCTTACAGAAAATATGAACCCTAAAAAAAAGGCACTCATGTATTGAATTTCCTTTTCTTTGGCTCAGTAATTTAAATTTATTGAAAGCAGAAAATCAAATTTTTTAATTTAAGGTATTCATTTGTCTCTTTGCATGATTTCAGGTTCCCACAGCGATATAAATGAGATCTGCGCCCTTTTGGGATTTTACGTAAAGGTAGCACTATAGTTCCGTACCGACGTTTCGGGACAACCTATTAGTCCCGTCTTCAAGGGTCAAGAGTGCAGTTGGACTGCTGGATTCTTGAAGATGGGACTGAAATGTCGGTACGAAATTACCATTCTACGCTGCACAAAATTCCAAAATAGTTCAGATTTCATTTGCCGCTGCTTAGACTCTGGCACTCGGAGCTGCCTCATCGTCCCCCTCCTCCACCCCTAACTACGCCCCCTGTTATACAGTTATTTTTTTCAAAAACCTGGTGTTACCTCGAATGTTGTGTGGACATGGCCATGAATGGTAAGCAGATGGGTATTTGGAAGTAGTCGTTATTGCTTTCTTTCGACGTACTACTTAGCATTTACCTGGATGGACGGATCAAAACCACCACAAGTCTGGGGTGATAGTTAAGAATACGGATGATTCGAAGCTGTTGGCCGACACAGCTTCGTAAAATGGGGCATGTACTGTGTCGTCAAATGAGCGTATATTTACTAGCCGAATATTTTAAAGAATTCTTTGTTGGCAACACTGGGACAGCCGAGTGAGTCAAGAGAGAAGTTTGCGAGAGGGAGACAGAAAGGTCCCAGCGCATCCTAAACCTAGTCGGCACGCACGTAAAAGAAAGAGCGAGAGGGAAGCAGGGAGCCATGCCGCCGCCGCCGCGCGCGCAGACCCTCCGGTCAATACTCGGCGCGGCGCGGTCGAGGGAGGAAGCGGGCGAGTTGCTAGTGAGTGAGCGAGCAAGGACCTGGAGAGCTAAGTGTTCCCCGTATTTGGCAGATACTGATTATTGATACAACTCAGCAGGAAAAAACGCCTTTTTCTTCAAACGGACCTCCCCCATTCCCCGTGGTGGGGGACACTTCCGAAACCAGTGTTTCAAATGCGCATTAAATTTAGTTTCGGGTGTTGTTGGACAAATCACTAACAAACTATGTGACTTATTTAAGGGTGTAAAGACCCTACAAATTAAGTACGATTTCGGGCGACGACGAAAGTAAGGAAACCAGTGTCTAGTGTCGGAAGCACCACACAGAACCTTCTCTTGTCGGAGTTTAGAATAAACACTCGATATTTAACATTTGTTGCAAGTGCATGTATAAGATTAACTAAGATCAGTTTTTTGGGTTCAGTGATGTATCGACAGGGGTTGGTAGCAGATGATTTCACCCCACTTTTCCCGGTCTGTCATCGTTATCATCGTCTTGCGTATGCCGACATCTGGCTCTAACTTCGCGTAAAAAGCGAGGTCCGAAGTGAAGAGGGAGGCGGAAGTGGACCTACTGGCATTACTCAAGTGGAAAGTGATGGATTTATGGATATTGCTCCTGCTTGCGATAGCTGGTAAGTGCTTTATTCACCGTATCAAGGTCATAGTTATTTGATTTTAGCGACTCTAGGAATTCAGTATTACAAAGCTCACGATTGGTTTCAGATATGCATGCGTGTATTACATAAGCCTAAACACTGCTTTCGTTACGCTTTCTCCTTGTCTAGACGTGTACAGGTGCACTGAATAACAACCGGTTCGCTGGACGAAACGACAGATTGTTTTGTGTGTAGGCGCTCGCTTCCGAAACATTGTAGATAAATTTGTTAGGACGTCAACATGAGCTGTGCAGAGTTATGCTGGAATGTTGGTGTGTAGTGTAGAGAGTTCGTTTCCATTTTTCGGAAATGGTTTATTGTTTTATAATTTTTATGAGTTTTTCTTGGCCATTAAGCTTACGGATCCAGCAAACACAAAATTTAAATTGGACGGTTGGTTCACCGATGGCCACTGCATGCGTTCAGATAAGGTTGCAACAACAGTGTCTGCAGTTACTGAATTAGTGCATGTGAAGCTGTTTTACTGAAAAGTTTTTCTATTTGGCTTTTTAAAATTAAGCGGACATTTCCAGTGGTCATACAAGGTATGGTCTTACACGTATCCGTATAATTTCAAATAATCCATGACCATACATTAAGCTGATTAGGTAGGTGACAAAACCAATAAACGCATATAAACGTTTAAAAATATATTGTCTTATAAACATAGTTTGCCTCGTACATGTCTATGATACAACATAAGATATACCTAAACGTTTATATGCATTTGGTAGTTTCGTTACGATATGTATTTATCGGTTTATTTCGTACCCAAACCGCCACAGTAAAGGACTGTCAGATCGTACAGTAAGGGCAGTACTTGCATTTCTTTACTTAGAATGCACTTCATGCACGGCGATTCCAGTTCGTCACTATGAATTTGGACGAAAATATTGTTACATTTGTTGTTGTTGTTGCTTCTGTTGCTGTTGTTGTTGTTGCTGCTGCTGTTGTCGATTGCCAGGAACATGGATTACACGCAGCGGCTTTTTCCGTCTCCATCGAAAGCCTCCTTTGATCAGTTAATATTTCTATGGGTCTTCTAGATTTCTGTCTTTCTCGTGGTCTGAAGTAGGCCCACAAATATCTCTTTGGGATTAAGATTTGTGCCAATATTGGAACACGTTCCTTCCCTTTTATTACCGCAGTCTAAAATTAAGTGTGTAATATTAAATTTTGATTTCATATCATTATATTATTACCCGGCCAGAAATGTGTGTGTGTGTGTATATGTGGACATGCATTTAATTTTGTTATCTTGTGTTACGCAACACCGTTTTGAGTTTCTTCTGCTTAGGCGTAGTTTTTAAATTGTCATGTGATGTGCTGTGCCCTGATTTTATTCCAGAGTGGATGACCGTAAGATCGCGAACCGAGACTCTGGTTGTAAAGTTTGCATCAAGACATGTTATTATTACGACGATGCTTTGTTCTAAGCTACAAATTCCAACTTGCAGACGATGTCGCGGACTCAGTATACAGTAATGGCATGTGATTATTATTAATATTCTAGTTTTGGGAACACCTATGTAGTTTAATGTAGTTTATAGATTTACATTACCGCCTTAATTATGCTGGAAGTCAGAATGTCTTTATGTGCAGCGTCGATGTTTCCAACGTTTTAAGTTTCTGTGTACCCCAATTTGCTTCCGTGTTGTTTCTTGTGCATTCTTTTATGGCGCGACCAATATCTCAGGACTTTGTGACGTCCATGGTAGGATTAGATGAATAATGAGTTGGGAAGGATAGGGCAGGAAACAGTCTTGGCAAAATCGATGTGCTGCCTCTATATTTTGTTTTGGAGAGACTGGAGGTTGTCACGAACATCTGTCAGTGTAGCCAGTGTTCAGGCTGGGAGTCGAATTGGACACTTCCCGAAGACAAGTCTAGACAGTTGCAGTTGATCACATGTGCTCGGTTGGTGTTGTTATTCGGTTTAAGGCGTTTTCCATGTCTGCTTCATGTACGTCGTATTGTGACTGCCGGAAGGAAGAGCCCATTGCGTCTCCTTGTTGCCAGAAACGGGACTCTCAACCCCAGTGACAGTGTTTGTCAACCGCTGGGACACGTCCTGCTGATGGAACTCGGCGGTCGACTTGGTGGGAACGCGAAGTCTTAAAAAGAAGGTTAAGCTTTAAATATTTGTGTAATACGATTTGTAAAGTTCATTTTATTTTAAAAACACACTTTGTGCAAAAGAGGAATTTTCGCTTTTCGTTGTAGTGAGACCGCGGGGTTTTTGTGTAGTGTCTTTTTAGCAGCTGTCGCAAAATCGCGAAAAGCGACTGTTAGCTTCGTCAGATCATTCCGAATACAAGCCCAGTTGTTCGATAAGATGTTTAGAATTGCATTCGTTTTTAGGAACTTTTGCAGGATTGCGAAAAGCGTCTTTTAGTTTCGTCACTTTTGCCTCTCCGCCCGTCTGTACGGAGCAACTCCACTCCCACTGGACGGATTTTCTTGGCAGCTGTTATTAGAGGATTTTCCGAAAGTCTGTTAAGAAAATTCCAGTTTTATTAAAATCCGAAAAGAAAAAAGGGTACTTTACATTAAGGCCTGTTTATATTTACGGTAGTGCCTCACTGAATTATTCTTTGAATGAGAAATGTTTCAGACAAAAGTTGTAGGGAAAATCAAAACATATTTTATGTACAATAACTTTTCTCCAAAAATCATGCCGCTTTGAGATCGGGTGGGAAAATACGGTACAGCGAGACAGGCCACAGATAACAATGTGGTACGGCGCATGCGCTTTTTATGTTGGATATGTAGAGGCTACACACACACACACACACAAAATAAGTAATATTCATTACTTTTCCACGGCAACAGTGGTTACTCGAACGCGCCTCAGTTGTACGGTATACGTACGATGCTTATATTGATTAAGAAAATGACCGGTAAGACCGGAAAAGCGAAACCTTGGGAATGACAGCTCTAAAGAATAGCTTTCTGCAGACCATTGATTATTGATTTGCCTACCATATATGTTGACAATCGGATCGAGTAGTAGTCCACATTGTAGTACCGTCGAGACCTTTCTAAGGAAATAAAATGATATTGCAGGAGAGTTACGTGAACAAGGTTAGTCGGAATACAAAACGCCGTAAAAGCTGGGCTTGGGCTTGTACGTATTTCCTTGTAGCATGTTTCGAGAATCGATAATTATTACTGGCGACACAAATACGATAGGAGTTTTGTGATTAGTTGGCCCTGCTGGCCCATACGTAGCGCTAGTAAACATGTCGGCCTGTGGCTATTTAACCACATCTCTCTCTGTTTCCCAAAGTCATAATTTCTCTAAGCATCCAGACCTGCTGGGACTTGGTTTTAATATTTTTCTCATTTGTGGGTCAAAGTATATTAGTTCTAACTATAAATTATTTTTGTTTTGAACTTTATGTGTTCCAAATTTCTGTTTATTTATGGTTTATTTAAAGACGTTGTTAGTAGTTTAGAGTAGGCAGCGTCGAATGGCAGGATGATGAATGAACAGTGAATTGGAAAGGACGTGAAATAGAGCGACTGTGGCATTATTTGAGGCACTGTCCGGCTCTTTGTGGGGAGGAACTGAATGAAAACACGATAAACCTTAATCAGGATTGCCAGTCTGGGGAACTCGGGTCCTCTAGACTACGAAGCAGGAGCGCTAGCCGACCATGAAGTTCGGTCTGCTAATGTAGATCATGGAGAGTAATTCGCATAATGCGAGATTTGAGGTTCTCTGTTGTATTGCTAAGGAGGGAGGTCTTGTGACATGTGACGCTGTGTCGTTAGACTAGTACTACCCGATGTTTCGAAGGATAAGCTCTACTTCGATTACGACTGGCTTGTGGGATGGGGCATTCCCGGCATGGGCAAGAGGTATTACTCTTCCCTGCAACGTCCAGACCTGCGATGCGGCCTATCCAGCCTTCCATTCAATGGCTACTGGGGTTTTCTCCCCTGACGTAAAGCTGCCGGGGCGTGAAGTTGGCCACCTACTTCCACCTAGTGCTGCGTTTAAGAATGAGTGGAGCGGCAACTCTGCCTCCATACGCCTTGATGGAGTGCACAGGGACTTTACTACATAGAAGGTGGAGATAAAAGCTGGAATTCTGTTTGCCACTATTAGTTCCTAATGATGTGGTTCACAAGATGTCCGTGTTCCTATTGCAGAACAAGTGCTTCCAGGAAATCGGAAAGTAGCAAAAGTGCGAAATCAGAGGTAGAGCTTAAGTGTTTAATGTCTTTGCGGCAGTGACCGGGATTTAGAAGTGACAAGCAATGTCCAGAAATATGCAATTTTTACTGACTGTCGCGGTGGCATGGCTTCGTAATCGCGATGTCTCGGGTTCAAACTTCCGCTCCTGAAGCTCGGCTGTTCTTGGTGGGATTTTCTTGAATTTCCTCATTCCCTCACGGCAAATTCCGATATAGTATCTCCAGTTAGGCTGCGACGGCTTAGTCTCCAATATTTCGAATTCATTCTTCTCTAACCATTTAAAGATTCGACACTGTATAATCTGAGCGATTAAAAATGTACTTAAATATGTATAAATAAACTTACCTCCCGAACTTTTTCACACCCGCCGGCTCGTTGTGAAATAATCTTTCACTTGTCTTGCCTGGTGCTTTGCCCTCGTTTAGAGCTACCCTATGAGAATTTTAAGTTGAATGTAGCCTGAAATACTGTAGAGTCCGTATTTGGAATTTATTATTGAGTTATGCTTTTCTGGGCTTAAAAATAACAAGTGGTTACTGGTGGTTTGAAATTAACAATTCTTGCCACGATGACGTCCTCAGTGGCGCTAGTAACGAGATGCGTGTTCCAAGACCACATTACACAAACAGCTGTATACTCAATCATGGTTCATTCATGCACTGGGAGTTGTTGGACAGTACACCGGCCATCTCCATTAATGGGGTAATATAAGTGGATGTTGTGGGAATTGCAGCATTGCTTCGCCGTAGATGGAAGGTAGCAGGCGTATGTATAAGTCGGCACAGAGCTGTCTTATGTCAAGAAAATCATACATCTTATGCGTGGGAAAGGCTGGTCTGTATAGCCTTCCGAATGTTCCAACTCCAGCCGCGTGAGGGATTTAGAAGACATGTCTTCTGTGAGAGATTGTCAGTTTGTGGTTGTCAATTGTCAACCCTTAATTGACATTGAGTTCAAATGTAACTTTCAGTAAATTTCTTAAAATTGGCCTGTCCTGTGAAAATGGGTGCATGACGTAATACTATAAGATAGGTAGTTTTCACACGGAGCATATTTCGATACAGTTTGTTGTTAAAGAAACTTACTGCAATACGTACTATGTGTGTAGTGTATTATCGTGAAGTTGGCTACATATGACCACAATAGAGTTACTACTGTGAACTGTTTCTTATCGCAGTAAGAATACAGATTTAATGTTTTAAAGACAGGGTACATAAGGTTGTATTTAGAGTTGAGTGGAAGAAGTGTCAGCAAGAATAATCAGCTTCATATTCCGTACCAGTCACCACACCGGGCGTGTAGCACGCATGGGAGAAATTGGAATGTGCTCAAAATTTTAGCTGAGAACTCTGAAAGGAAATGGCCACTTGGGAGATAGAGGCGTAGATGAAAGAATGATATTGAAATTGAATTGGGGCGTAAGGACGTGGACGGGATTCGTCTGGCTCGAGGGTAGGCTATGGTGATATTCTCTTTTGACCACGTCAATGAATCCCCGGGTTTTGTTATGGGAGAGGAATTTCTTGTGACAAAATAAACGACTGTTAGCTACTCAAGAATTTTGTGTCCATAGATTTCGTAGTGTCTGTGCTGTTGATTAACTCGGCGTATATTGGTAAGTACAGCGAATGCGTGTGGAATGCAGAATTTTAAATAGCGAATTTTTAGATGTTCCTGCCTCCCAACCTGCAGTAGATTAGAATTTGACGCTCTTGCTTTTTCTGACTGTAGCCAAAGCGATTTACTTGTACCTTTAACAAATAGGGTCGGGATATCTTAGTCGGTATAGCAACTCGCTACGGGCTTGACCGTCTGGAGATTGAGTTCCGGTGGGGGCGAGATTTTCAGCACCCGTGTATATTGTGTGAACCGGGTTATTCCTGGGGGAAAGCGGCCGGGTTGTGGCGTTAGCCACTCACCCCATCCAGCGGCGAGGTTAAAGAAAAAGTTGATCTATAAATATAATCCCCGTCTTTGCCGTCTTGGCAGGCTATAGGATGAAATTTACCTTTTATTTTTCAAGTATTTTTCATTTTAATAGTGAGGGGATTACACGTATTTGTTACACGGGAAGGGCTCTTCTTTAGACAGCGTGGCAATTGTCAGCGTGCCAAAGTTTTTGACATCTTTTTTTTGTGTTACGACACAGAATTTAGGTGAAATTATACGTATGTAGCAAGACTGGATACTTCTACTCCATATCTTAAGTAACGGGCCCCATTAAAGACGGAAGATCGAACCAAGTCCTTCTCATAATGATTCATAATGACGCAGATCACTTCATAGTTGGATGCTGAGGTCTAGCAGTTGTCACTTAATGCTTTATATTTGGTGTGTGACAGGTTATTATATCCGACGGTTTTCCTGTCTCTCTGAAGTCCGTTTGTATTGCAACAGTTAGGCTTGTATGACCTTCAATTTGGCCACAACCGCCACCTCTCCGAATCAACTTAACAACAATAATCATCGTTGCGTGTTCTCGTTGATTTTTGCTAGGTTTTATAAGGGTTTTATAACGCGTGAGTTGCACGCAAGCTAAGAAAACTGTATGAGGCAATATTCTATCGTTTTTACCTGGAGATTTCTTCAGAGGAAGATTCGAATCGGTTACTCCAGACGCAGGTGTAGAGAGTTGTCTTCATATGTTTTGTTTTCCGGTGTCACGTGTTCTATTCAGAACTACGGAAATCTAGCCTCACACTTGATACCATGCATGTTATTAAATAATGCAACATATTGTGTGTGGTGCTGAAAGTGCAAAATTTTTTCTTCTTCCCAGATGCTGACAGGATTTGTGACCTCTTTTCAGCCCATACATGACGTTTCTCGAAACCGTGCGAAAAAAAATTCTGGAAAGGTTGTTCACCTCTCCTCTACCCTCCATAACACATTATCCTCAGCACGCACACTATTACGTAACTACGTTCAGCTGGACAAGAAAATTCTTGTTGTTAAACCGAAAGTTCATTATCATATTCACAATAGTGTACCCATTGTATTTCGCCGTGCTGTTTGTCTTCACTTTCACACCAAATTAATGTAAGATGGCCTCACTTGCCGGGGTTAAGAGTAAGTGGAGTTGTACCTCTACTCTTACTTGTGATTTCGTGGCATGCATGTGAACACGTCTAATGTTGTCTTCTCTTCTACCCTAGACTAACTAAGTGGTTTCTTCCTTTGAGAGGGTCGACTAAAATGTAGCATGCGCCTCTGCCCCCCCCCCCCCGGCCCGGGCTACCAACCCCACACCCTTGGCGGGTTGAAAGAAACTCCAATTAAGTAATATCCCCTACCCTCCAAAACACCCACCCCGTCCTTTGTC
>Ga0123352_10005038_pt1 | contig 19733 bp, 9 predicted proteins | sample TergutLab28metaG_FD_89700 | JGI IMG/M metagenome (GOLD analysis project Ga0123352, IMG submission 89700) | Labiotermes labralis P1 segment gut microbial communities from Petit-Saut dam, French Guiana - Lab288 P1 | ecosystem: Host-associated > Arthropoda: Insects > Digestive system > Gut ... | reverse complement strand
TCTCCTCCATTCCCCCGTTACCTCGTCCCTCCTAGGTCCAAATATTCTCCTCAACACCATGTTCTCAAACACCCTCAGCTTCCTTTCCTCCCGCAATGTCAGCGACCAAGCTTCACACCCAAACAAAACAACAGACAAAACTATAGTTCTCTATATCTTGATCTTTAAATTTTTGGATAGCAACCTGGAAAACAAAGGCCTACTGTGTAAAATATGCAACTTTATTATAGCGACGTTTTGTAGGCTGTAAAAGAAAAATATGGCGTTCAGTTGCAATAAGTAAACGGTAAAGCAATCCCATTACAGGCCTGGACAGGCCGTAAGGGTTCGAGGAGGTTGAGGCTACCAGATTTCAAGACAATCGGCACATGAAGGTGGTAAGTTTGTCAGCCCTACGCACCGGCCGTCTTTACCTCCAGGAAATATTCCTGGTACCCATTCCTATTAGAGGCTGAATCAACCCCAGGGCCATAGTGCGGCCGGAAGGATTATATCGCCATCGGAAATCGAACTCGCGACCTTCCGACCCGTAGCACAGTGCCTCAAGCAACAGCGCCACCGCGTACCCCGTTGCAATAAGTACTATCTTCAATTTTATAAATACAACTAACAAAAAAATTGAAAATGAAGTGGTGAGATTTTGTACAGGGACACAGCATAAACAGATTTAAAAATCAAAAGGCTAGATTTTGTGGAGGGACAGATCATAACCATATCTAGACGATAATGTGAATTTCGTATACAGACAGATTATAAAATAGCCATTTGAAACAATAAAGTTCTCTAAAAAGTACTTATAATTTCAGTTCATGGGTCACAGTAAAGAATCAGCGTTAAGTTAATGCTGCTTAGGGAACTAGTCGCTGTTTGCCCTGAAAAACGTGCAAGGCAAATACATTGTGTGGGAAAATGCAGAGGTTTTAAATGTTGAGATCTTCGCCCTTCTGAGACGTTAAACAGCGTAGATTTGTTGGCCTAGCTACCGATGTTTCGGGACAACCTATCAGGTCCCATCTTCAAGGGTCAAGTCCAAGAAGAAGAAAAAATCCACGTTGTTCCATGCGGATATGCGGACGGACGGACACGACGAAGCTAACAGTCGCTTTTCGCAATTCTGTGAGCTCGTCTAAAATTTCATAAAACATGTATGCCCCAAATTGATTTCATTTCCTTTATTAAGACAGCCCACAAGACATAAAATATTAGGAGTTATCACAACTAACAAGGTTAGAATTGGCTGCACACAGATTCGGCTGGTCCAGTACGGTCAGATGTTCATCAAAGACTATGTTTACTGCGGTAATTATGGTTTCAGTGACATCCACGTGTTCTCTTTCTGAGGTGTCAAGTTACGAGGTATCAGATTTTACGATAATTTCTGACATCCACAAGCGTCCCGATTTTCTAAATTAAAAGGATGATACGGAGACAATAACGCAGTCAAGTTCAGTATCCTTGCACCAATACACTTGACTTCTATATAAGCTTTTAGTACTTCAGATTGTCAATAAATTCCTTGAAATTTATGACACCCGAAGGTCCATCACCGTGTTCACAACAGTCTGACGCTGATCCTTATCCTGAAGCAACCCAATTCGCTCACCGCTCTACTACCTTATTTCTTTAAGCTCAATCTTAATACTGTCTTCCCACTGCATACCAAAGACTTCCGAGTGGTCTCTTTACTTCACGTTTTCAATAGGAAGTCTGTACCAATTTCCTGTCTCCCCTCCCCCTTCCACGTCATCCTCCGTGACCGATAATATGCAATAACAATACATACGTGAGGATAAAAGCAGAAACAAAAAAAGGAAAAGTGGAGTAAGTCACTCAAAACGAATATTTTGTCACTGCGTGCTGTTTAGAGAGTGGCTGATAACATTTCCTCTTGGGCTAAATATGAAGCCATGAAGAAGTAGCTATGGCTTCAATATAACGCTCCACGCATTCTAGATCTCGGCATTAGACGGCCGTGTGTAGTTAGACACACGGTTGAAAATAAGAAACCATTTGGCGATCCGTTATTTACCGAGTCGACTGAATATCACCCAGTGAGTGAAGCACTGGAAGTCTTGTTTACAATTAATACAAGACCCAGGTGGCAGTAATAACAGCAATAATAACAATAATAATGGAACAAAGATTGTCCCTGCCCACGCCATGAAGGCGTAAAAGGGTACAGAGGCATAGCTCCACTCGCTCTTAACCTCAGCACTAGGTGGAGGTGAGTGGTTAACTTCACGTCCCGGTCACTTTACACACCGGAAATGAACCCCGGTACCCACTGAATAGGAGGCTTGGTGGGCTCTAGAGGCGGTGTGGACGTTTTGGCGAGATACAAAATCACTTGCACCTGCCAGAAATCGAACCCCATACCGTTCAGCCCGTAGCCTAGTAACTACTCCGACTAAGCAACTCCGGCTCATGACAACAACAACAACAACAACAGTTTAATGGGTCAAGTTTTTATTACACAGTTCAAGGCACTCCTCACCGTTTAACACCTGGCTGTCACGATGCACATTCCGCTCCAAATTTTGCACTTCTTTTACATAGGCCTATATTTTACTTTATTTTGCCACTTACTGCTTATTTTGTCCAGATACCTTCGGGAATTCCTCCCTTGCAACACACTTATCTAGTTTATTATTTCTCTGTATGCTAATTTCTAATTCACACCTAACGATTTGTACACGAACATTCCATTCTCCACATCTGTGTCACAGGGAAACTCAGGAACGTACGTTCAACATCCTCCTCTAACCTTACTTACAGAACGGTTTGCTTTATTGCTTCCTCTTCTAATTACTGTCAATTTCCAAACTGCTGCTTTCAACCAAGCGAACCCATTTCTTTCCTTTCTGGATTACGATTCAAAATATTATTTCTTACCCCATCTAAGTGTCATACCTTGATGAAACACCAGACAGTAATACAGTAAGAGCGATGTACTACCTGCCTCAGCTAGGGTGGTACCAACAAACGACCTGAGCATGATTCAGTTGGTAGTGCTCAGAATGAAGAATGATTTCTACGCAATATTTATTCTGGCCAGGACGACGATGTAACCTTTTGGAACACTCCATGAGTGGTGCGGTTCTTTGCCCTTTACAACATCTAGACTGTTTCTGCATTCATCCCGTATATGAAAAAGTTTTTGCTGATTTTTTCTTAGAAAATGTTTAACATGCACAAATGTCCGTCTGTTATCGAAGTTTGTTAACCTTTTGGCGCCGAAATTGTTTTTTTTAATTTTAGCACACCTGTATATAAAATATGAATAATACAGGAACCAAATACATTATAATTACGAAACAAACTGCATTTTGAAGAGAAAAAAAACGGACAGTATATACCATGTTTAAAATATTCAGTACCTATATTTGTTGAATAAATATACAAAATGCAACTTTAGAGGTTAGCGGTGCCGTACGACCACTATAGTTGACATTAGGCGTCAAAAGGTTAAACAAGTCGGACTAGTACAGGTTAATAGCATAGCAGAAATATACGAAACCAGCACAAAAAAGCGTATTATAATCAGAGACATGAAATATAAGAATGTGAGAAAAAAATATCTGAGTGCATTGTGATGACGATGTAGTATTTCTGTGAGTGCCATACCTAAACCTCTTAAAAACGAAAACTATCGCTGAGTTTGAATTTTTAACACTGCATTCAACGTACCTATTGATAGGATCAAATATACAGGACACATAACAACGGCGGAAGGAAGTTGTCAAAATCAGACCCTCTCCTGTCGGATTTTGAATTTTTACTGACCGTGCATCTCAGTATAAACTTAGTAATTAACCAACTTAATGCACAAAACCTTGTTTTATAATAAGATTATTATATGTCTCTACATGTTTCGAGCACTATGTGCTCATCATCAAGATGTCAAAATTGTATTATACAGCATCTGGTATCATCACACCTGTAGGTGGCCGTCTGGTGCACAGGTTGAGAGAGGACTCTCTAAACCTGTGCACCGGACGGCCACCTACAAGTGTGATGATACTAGATGCTGTATAATACAATTTTGACCTCCTGATGATGAGCACATACTGCTCGACACATGTAGAGGCATATAATAAACTTATTATAAAACAAGATATTGTACATTAAGTTGGTTAATTACTAAGAAGACATCTTTTCTCGGAATTACGTATAACAAGCCATAAAACATAAGCCTAGCTAAACAGTTCATGTGCGATCTGTTAGTCTTCGCCTAAGAATTTCAAACAATGCCTTCATTAACTAACTGTTCGAAGGCCAATGTTACCAGCGCGTATATGTTAACTTACTGCAACATTTTTAAAATCTGCATTTAGCCACACAGTGTATTTATGTGCTACGTATGATTTTCACAATCAACACGCTGTACTTGCATTCCCCTAAACAGCATTGACTTTTGTGTCTTTAGAGTGTTGAGAGAGTGTGCCGTCTGCGAGGCGGAAACTGAAATTCTATACACAATTTAGGTAAATTTCAATACGTTCCAGAAAGTGAAACGCAGTTCCAATTTTTTACTTAAGTAGTAACTCAGTACACATACAAACATACCAGAGAATGCAGCTGAAATCCAAAGTCCATCACAATGCAACCTGATCGGCTGCAGCATGATCGCCACGACGCCTGTGTTTTCGCCCAACAGTATTCTTCCGCTGCCTTAGTATCATTGCGCTCTCATTTCAGGAAAAACAGATTGCGGAGCGAGTTTCAAATTTGTTATTATTTAAATGTTTTACTTTTTAAAAACTTGCAGAAATCTGAAATTGCATAACTCGAAATTGTGTAAGTCGGAAAGCGTATGTATCAATAAGAATAAAAATTCTACGGTAAAATGATACTGCTAAAAAAGTGGGTGACTATGGTCAATTTTAGATTTCAAATTACTATATTTATTGCAAAGAAACTGGAGGTTTAAAACATTTCATATTTTGCACAAATTACATTTATCAATCCACTGCGTTACATTTTTCTTCTGACGCTTATTTTAGGTGTAAATATTAGTTGTGTGAAAATACTAGTTCCCGATCACAGTTATGCTTTTCGGGGGTGACTTTTGGTACACCACGATTTTGTTATCGATAATCACAGTCGAGCTTCAGATTGATGCTTTAGAGCAAAAATATTTTCGCACTAGTTACGTTTTTTAACACTTAAAAGATTTAAAAACCGGAACGACTTTGATCGAGTGATAACTGTGCTAACAGTTCCTGCAACTGAAATACATGAAATATTAAACACAAACTTCAATGCTTCGGTAAGCACGCAAATAAATAATGTAACGCACGAACTATATACTGCTTTAATTAGATTACCAGAAGCCGCAGTGTTTTTTTTTCTGTTCCTTTTTCACTGCCGTTATTTACACCTATGTTTATATACACATTATTCATTTCCACTTGTTCCATAAAGTACATATTTATTGAAACTGGTTACAGGAACAATTTTGTAATTTATCCTTGTACACCTTGTATATACTGTCTGTGTAATAAAGCTCTTCAAAAAAAAAAAGTGTAACATCACATTTACCTAAGGTATGTGCTTCATTCAAAAATTTATAATTTTTCTTCACCTTAAATGAAAACCTCCAGTCACATTTTCACGACATTTTTCTGTAAGCGCTGCCGTCCGTGTCTGTTACCGTAGTTTTCAAAACAGCAGATTTTTTTTTGCAGTATCACGCTTCTCAGAAACATTTTCTTCCAGCTCAAAGACTGTTTCCACCAGGCTCCCTTCACAGGACAAAAAAGAAACATGGAGAGCCCGGTATAAATGTGTCGCAAATGGAGGTCTATAAACATACTGCGAGACCAGCTTCTCATGGTGCTGCTGATAATGATTCAAGTATCATTGCCATATTACGCCATGACAAGTGGTAAAATCACCTATCCATCGGTAACTATTTACCAGTCGAAAACGCATAACATCATAGACGACCCGAATCGTTCTTCGCACGCCTTAATAACGCTGACATTAACTTCCTATGTGAGCGAATACACCAATTTTTAAAAAATCTAGGAGCCACTCCAAAATTCGGGGTGCCATAGGGGCATGAAACAGGAACTACACTCGTGATCCACAAATATTAGACGCCGCCATTCAAAATTTAATCGCCAGTGCAATCTGGCGCCTGCGATTTGTGCACCCCTGCTACAAGGACATTCCAAAAGTGATATTGGGAATCAAGCTTTGCACAGCATTCGGTCCCGTGATATCGCAACGTGGTGACACCTGCAACCAACAGTGACACCACGCATCCTGCAACCACAGGCTTTTATAAATGGTGAATGGCTGCATTAGCGTGCCATCTGCAGTCCAGAATCACCAGCGTTTTCGGGTGTATTTACAGCACAATATGTTTCGGTTATCTCTACAACTCTGTCCGCCATGTATTTCGCACTTCAGTCAATATTAACCCTTTAAAGATTAAACGTGTCTGTCTTATATAAGGAAACAGCCCGTACCGCGCTGTAAACACTTTCCACCTCGGTTATACAAAACCAGTCTGCTAATGCTGTGTAAGGCAAAAGCCGCTGTCTGTTCTGAGATCCGTACAAAACACCCAACGCAAAGCGAGCACCGTGAAGAATTGTTGAATGTTAAACCTGGTGGTATGTAAGGAAACCGCTTGGCTTTAAAAGGTTAAGACAGTTACGCTGAGACGTTGAGTGCAAAATACATTAAGATATTCATGTAAGAGTTAAAAAAAAAAAAACCATCCCTGTCCACGCGTGAAAGCATTTAGGGGAAGCAGCCATGCGGCTTCAGTGTTTCTTAACCTCAGCACTAGTTAGAAGTGAGTGGTTACCTTCACGTCCCGGCCTTTTTACCCCAGGGAAAGAGCCCCGATACTCATTAAATACGAGGACGGGTGGATCCCTGAGCCCGTCTGAAAATTTTGGAGAAGAGAAATATGTCTGACCCCTAACGGGAAAGGGTTTGTGACCAGCTTTAACGAATCTTAGAGCGTGGACAAATCTTAGTAAAATTTTTCAATTTGTAGTCTAATGAAAATCCGTTCAGCGACTCCTGAGGTGTTGTATACGGACAGACAGACACGCCACAGTCAACAGGGCATTTTTACGACTTCGTTGCTGGCACACCGAAAAAGAATAAGTTTAGCGGTGAATTTAGTACAACATTCAAGGCAAACGGCGGAGAAAGTGGATCCAATTTGCAACACGTCGACATACTTAAATACTCGAAGGGGCTCGACCAACTGAAATAAAGCAGGCTTTTGGTCAGTCAGACAAGCAAGACAGCAACTACGACCGCACTAATGACTGTAGTAGCACAATCAGCTAAGCCTTAACTAAACACACGTTTATACGCCCACACATAGACCTGCAAATGTGGAGGGAAGTTCAGTTCATTTACTACTGAAAGTAAGAAATTTCGTTAACGTTGGTATTTTTCGGGAGACTGCCGTTGACTGTTACTTATTCAAATTCCGAAATGCACACGCAGAGTTTGTTCCTTTACCTCGTAAACTGCAATACTTGGAAGGACATTTTATTCCACAAAACTTGTGCTTTCGATTTTCCTCTACGGCATTTGTCAAAATTACTTTTCACTTCGATAAATGAAGTTTGCTACTTATATGGCTTTTTGGTTTATCACATTCTTTCATATTCTTTGGTTCCATTTTCTATCACTGTACATATGGTTGCATGTTTTGTATGTTATTGTTTAATTTTGTAAATTATGTATTTTTATTATTATGTTTATGTATTTTTATTGCCACGTAGTACAGGGTGGGGCATAAAGATCTCCGACTTTTCTAAGAGGTATAAAATATGAAAGAAGCCATCTAGAAAAAAAAATTGAATATATTTCTGAAAAGTACATTAAAAACAGTTTTATAGTGGGTTTTAAAAATCAGATCAGACATAAGGTGGCCGTCGTTGGCAACACATTGCTGAAGACGTTCCCGGAAGCTCTTCATAACTCTCCGGGTTAGTTCAGGCGGAATGGAGTCGATTTCCTGTTGGATCCTTCCCTTCAAATCCTCAAGAGATCGAGGACGATGTTTGAAAACCTTTTCCTTTAGGTATCCCCAGAGGAAAACGTCACACGGGCTTAAATCTGGTGACCGTGCCGGCCACTCCACGTCTCCCCTTAAAGAGATCAAACGCCCGGGGAACAACAACAACAACAACAAAGTCCCGATGTTCACCGGTCCAAACCATTATGGGCACTGACAACGGTAGAGGCTAACCAACCGCACGACACTACCCCACTTCTCTACCACCATTACAGCCCTCACAGTGCCCCTTCGAAAAGTGGGAGATCTTTATGCCCCACCCTGTACTGTTCTGGGTATTCTGTTTCATTGTGTTGATCTGTGTATTGTTTGCGTGTAAATGTGTATTGTACTACTGCCACCGGGTGTCAACCCAATTGCATTTAACATATATATCATATCATATCATATTCCAGAGATTACTCGCAGAACACGCGGTAATAATAGCATATCTTTACGAATTTTTGTCCAATTAAAACAAAACTAGATACCATTAAAAAATATTAATGGAACTGCTCAACACCAAACGAAATTAAAATTTATTCAGTGCTTCTTAAGTTGTAACCAGACAAACAAACAACTATGCAAACACAAGAGCATTTCTGCTACTTTCCCTCGCAAACGCGCCCAAAACAAACGCCCAGTTCTCCCACTTGCTTCATAAAACAACAATTAAAATTCTAAGCATAAACAATTGACAGTAGTAGGAAATGGTTTTAAGCGACGCATCTGCAGCATCAGCTGACATCTGTCTAGACACCTTTAACATCCGCCAGTGGTCTCGACGCATAGAAGTTGGGACGGCTTGAAGAGATGTGCACACATTTAAAACAAGCGCAGTTCAATGTGTAACTTCTGCAAATGCGTACCTCCGATAAAGGAACTAAAATACTTTATTTTCCTGGAAATTCATGTAAGCGGTAGCAAGCACTTCTTAAGCAACGTGTTTCCTTCAGCAGGGATAGGTCCTAAATGAAATCAATAAACACAGTAACTGAGTACTTTCTCACATCGCAAATACTTAAAATAGAACGGGTAAAGATCAAAACAGCGGAAGTAGAAGAGGAAGAAGGGGAGAAGTGTACTGAGAATTTTGTTCCACACTTCCATTACACATGAAAGAAAATACAAACATTACCAGCCAAGAAAACAAATAACCAAATGGCACGACACTAAACGCAGCTACACCTCAAAATACTCTCCATTCTTAGAATGTTTTAAGCCTTCTACTCGCCGAATCATTCAGAACACAATAGCCACAAATTGCGCGCCTGGCACCCGCGTGATGAGCGGGGCTTGCAGCCGTCTGTTTTCACTCCGGCTTGACGCAATGCAACAAACTGCGGTACAGGCTGCACGGCTGATACACTAGAGCTCTGAGCTGTAAATTAATTTATCCTTCGGATAGAGGGTGCAGACCTCCCTACTCATAAATAAAATTACCCCGGGACGAGAAGCAATTACAACACCCGGCACAAAAAAAAACCGAGAAGCGTTCTGTATCACGAACGTACTCGTGACAATAAATCCGTAAAACCGAACGATTTTTTTTTTATTTATGGTTAACGGCGCTCATGACGAAAAATTATGTGAACATCGACCGTGATGTTAATGTGTATATTCGGCGAGGAATGACATTTGAATAGACATGACAAGTATATCGAGGAGCCATGAATTACAAGCGCATAAGAAGATGTACGGTTCGAACTGAGAGACAGATTACTTCCCTGTTTCTCCTGTTTATTTTCTCAATTTATGTTCGCAGTCGTGTAGTTCTTTCGAAAAACATAAAATGAAGTTCCCTTCTTTAGGTGTATTTATATAACCAGACCACTGGCACAGTATCCTGAACAACTTTCTGAATGTTTGGTTTATTCTTTCTAGTTTTAAAAACAAACACTTCATTTCCCCCTGTCAAAGCAGTGTCCGAGTTTCCTCGTTTAACACCCCCTTATCATCGTGCATAAATTTAAACCAGAAATTTCCATATAAAGTTTTCCACAGTTGCATTCAGTTTGTTGGACCTGCTGGCCATACAGCTCTTAAGTAGAAGGCAGTACGTCTGTGAATGAGAACTTAAAACACGATGGAAGAACATCAGGAAGAACGCTTGAGTGTAGTGAACGTGATGTGCTTGAATTTACTTGTCTTAGGACACGAGTCTGTGTTTTGTTCCTGCGTTAACCATATCCAGCTTACGGACAATGAAGCAGTGCAAAAAATACGCCAGGAGTGAGGCAGAAAACTTTGCTAGTTCACGTAAAGTCTGTTTTGAGAAAAAACGTAAAGCGTCCTGAATTGAGCAGAAACTATGAAACTGTTATTATTTCACTGGACGAGGGGCATAAATTAAGTGGAAACAAAAAACCCTACACTTTCTTTAAAGTTTAGGGTGGTTCAGCCCTAAATAGGCTCCTTAATATCACGCTTCAATTAAAATTGGAGCACGAAATATCCAGCGAAGAAAACTGGGCTCGCCACTACGAAACGAGCCCAAAGAAATCCAGCGGAAACGTCTGCAGCCTGCTACGAAGAAGAGAAATAAATACCTAAACATCTAACGGCAATGTAAGAGTGGCTGCCGCCTTCTTCGCTCTCAAATAGACCCTTAGGCCTTACTTACTTACTCCATGGAGCACAGTCCTTTTGAGAAGCTAACCGGTTCTCGGCCAGTCATGAAAATCCCCCTATTTTATGGAACCCAAAGGTTCATTACCGCATTCACAAGTACTCGCCACCTGTCTCCATCCTGAGCCAGCTCGATCCAGTCCATACCCCAACATCCCACTTCCTGAAGATCCACTTTAATGTTATTGTCCCATCTACGCCTGAGACCCTTAGGCCTAACGTGTCATTTTAATATCTCCGAATTTCTGAAGAAGTCATTCAAAGATTGATGACTTAAGTTGGATGCCAGGTGCGTGTGATTTCATCAACGGAAAACGGATGCCTGGTTCTACGTACGTATATCATGTCAATCACGTGTGTAAAGCCGTGGACTAATGTTTATATTCAACATATCACGCGACACCAAATTATGTACCAGAGAGTGAAAAGTTGTTTCTGCATGGGTTCGAGTTGACATACGCGACTTGCCTTGTTCTTAACACTTCGTTATGTTTTTCATTTATGTAAAGACGCCGGTTAAATCTCTGCCAGTGTCTCGTCTCAGAAACTCGAGTCTGTACACAAGCCTAATTCTTACAATACGCATTACGGTAAAAGGTAAAGGTAAAGTCCAGAGGGGATTAGGTGTAACTCTTCTCTTTCTTTAACCTCGGAATTATATGGGAGTGTGGGCCGGGTAGCGTAGTCAGTATAGTGACTTGCTACAGGCTGGACGGTCCGGGGATTCGAATCCCGGTAGGGGCGAGATTTTCCGCACCTGTCCAGACCGGTCCTGGGGTCCACCCAGCCTCCTGTACAATGGGTACCGGGTCTTTCCCGGGAGTAAAGAACGGCCGGGGCGTGACGCCGACCCCTCACCCCTTCTCGTGCCGTTGTCAAGAAAGAGCAGGGCTATACCCCTACTCCCCCTATGGGCCGTACGACCTGTACAGAGCCTCAGTGCCTGTACAAGGGTGCACTTCAACTTTACCTATACTAGATGGGAATGGGTGGTCAGCGCCACGCCCCGGCCGCTTTACTTCCGTGAAAGAGACCCGGTACCCATTTTATAGGAGGCTGGGTGGGTCCCAGGGCCGATTTGGACGGGTGAGAAAAATGTCCCCATCAGGATTCGATCCCAGCACCGTCCGTTCTGTAGCGAGTGGCTATACATATTGCACTATCCCGGCCCACACTCCCTTCATGTACAAAGGATAACCACTCCATAGCAAGGTGAGCCTCACTACACTTCCTTAAGAATTCCGTAACTTATTTACGTAAAGTATAGGCAGCCGAAATAGCGCACTTGGTATAATGACTAGCTACGGGCTGGACGATCTGGGATTCGAACCCCGGTGTGGCGAGGATTTACCCATTGAGACCGGCCGCCGAGGACCACCCATCCTTCTGTACAATGGGTATCGGGTCTCTTTCGCAGGGATAAAGCGGCCGGGGCGTGGCCCAAACCACACACCCCTTCAAGATCCGGGGTTTAATATCAGTAGAGCTATCAAACTCGTACCTTTACCTCCCACCTGTGCCTGCTGGCATGTAACGGGACAGCTGAATTTAATAATACCCGTTGAAAGGTGTAGGGCTTACTCAACAACTTTCCCGTTTTCATTTCGCCTGAAATATTTACGGAACATTTCTATGCATGTAAGTTCAAGTGCACCAGCAGAAGAATACAGAAACGCCAGTTGCTGTTGGCTAAACGACAGTGTACCTCGCTTTATGTCACACAATCTGTACATAACAGGAAAACCCCCTCTACGTTTGAGGGCACGACTTTCTTTAGAAACGATGGGAACCACAAAGCGACACAGCATCACATCTCAGAATATCTCAACCCTCAGATCTACTAAACATTCAAAATAGTGATTGCCTAGCAACAAGAGACCCGGTGTGCATACTGCCTACGATGGTTCGATATGGAGACCTTCTTGACGGTGCGACCAGAATATCAAAACGTCCCCACCAAGGAACAGATGTTTGTATTCCGGCAGCAGTAAAAGAGGAATTGGAAATGTAATATGCGGAAGGCTTATTTCATGGGACTGACGACAGACTGGAACGAAGAGAAGGTTTGTCCTCATAAATGCGGAAAGAAGAGGAATTACTGCCAATATGAAAGGGAACCGATATTAGAAGACTTCCATAAAGAAGGAAGAACAGAAATGGAGCAAGATTCTCATGTGTTCTGAATCACTCCAATTTAAAGACGTGGCAACCAGAGAATAAAGTGCCTGCTTCGGTAATAATTCCCCGAGGGTCTCAATTATTCTCATCGGAGCAATATAAAATGATTAGCCCTGCAGATGACACGTCGAGTTAAATATAAAACCAAATTCTGTGGCATTATTATATATCCTCAGCAAATTCCAAAGCTTCAGACCTGCTGATAGACAAGTATTACTTCAGCGGGCAATATCCCAAACACGTTAGTAGACATACAAAACTGGCCGTCTGGATAACAGTACGACATGAAGAAGCAAAACACCACGGAAGTAAGAGTCCATGCATTCTACAACTCGGAAGGAGACAGCTGATCAGTCAGCTAAAGCAGGTTGTACCCTAGATAGCCACCCCTCGGTACGTATTAACTAAGAAACTACTTGGGTCCAAGTACCAGTCTCGACTAGATGGCAATGTGGACAAAATTCAGTCAGCAAGTAGTGTATTGAAAACTACACCACGGAGTAGCCTACACAGACACTGCAGACGATCGTTACTATCATATTAATTCATCTACAGCACCCATCCCTTCGTGTAGCAACGCTACAGATTATCCGTTGCTAATACAGTTACTACTGCTACTACTACTGCTACTACTACTACTACTACTACTACTACTACCACTACTACTACTACTGCTGCTGCTGCATCAAATCTCCACTACTAGTACTACTACTACTACTACTACTGCATCAAATCTCCACTAATAGTACTACTATTACTACTACTACTACTACCACCACTACTACTAATACCACCACCACCACTAATACTGCTACTACCACCACCACCACCACAAAACGTGAAGGGGTCCATAATTTCTCGTTCAAAGCAACATAAAAACCACAAGGCATTCACCTGACAAATAAATTAATCTCCTTTGGAATACCATCCACATTACAAACGCTTACGTGTGGCCCTGTTCCTTCTTTGGACGGCACAGAAACAAGAAACTTGCAGTAAACGATAGGGGACATTTCCCTTAACAACTATCTTCGAGCATTCAAACTATATTCGCGGATGATTACATACTGACAGCAGCCGCAATGGTATGCAAGTTGGCATTATAGTCATTGACGTCATACCAGTGACATAAAAGGCTTGTTGCTTTCCTTTTTATTGGCCTCACTTCACTTTCGTACCCCGCGTACGGAAGAACACAGTACAGTTTATCGGCGTCACTCAAACTGCCTGCAAAACTAGTATGTCTAGATACGGGTTGTGAGGTTAGTAAGGTCAATATTGGCTGCGTTAGACGAATGTCGAAATTGGCCGAGCAGCGAGCTGCATTGGAATAAATACTAACGGAAAGAACGAGAAGACACCGTAACAGATGGAGAGCTCATGAAGTATCGAAACTTAATGTAATGTGTGAGATGAGAATTAAGCGAAGACAGAAGTGGCATATTTTATTAATGCCCCACGTAGAAGGCAATTAATTCCTGGTACAGAATAATCGGAGGTGGAAGGAACAGAGGAATGGCAGCAAGACCAAGAAAGTTGAAAGATAAAGAAGTGGAAAGGCGGAAGTAAAGAAAGGGATCATCAGAATACAAGTGGATGGACAGATCTGCGTGAAATTCTGCTACTGCTACATCCAGAAATGAAGAAGAAGAAGAAGGAAAGATGATGATGAAGTGAAAGACAGGGAAATGGATTAATGAGCGGAAGGACTATACTTACTTAGAAAAAGAAAAGGACATTTACACAGTAAGGCATGAATGAATGGATGGTAGACAAGACAAATTAGGAAAGCACCTACTCAACGATACGCTGTCAGCATTCAGCGGTCAGCCTGTCCTTTGTATCTTCGTCATGACGTCACTTCCAGTTCCCAGCTACAGGTAGGACAATTTTATACTTTACCTGAAAACAAAGAGAAAGTCTTAAGTATTTTGAGTGGAATTTATTGCACCATTTATAAGTAAGTCAGTTTGTTCTGTAACACTTATTTTAATGAGAGACTCTATTACTGACATGGATAGTAGCGAATGCAAATGCTATATCACATGGTGATAAAAAGAAACCAAATTAGAAAAGTAAGTGAGATTTGAAGTTCCCATGTCGGGTGATAAGGAAACAGTGGCGTGGTTAGCTTTATTGGAATCCGGGACGAGTAATCACAATGACCCCCTCTAACAGAAAATAAGAACTTAAAAAAAATCACAATAATTTATTGGATTTCTGTTTATTTGGCTCAATAATTTAAAAATTGTTAGGCGTTTAAGAAAGACAAATCTTACACTCACAATATATACTGTTGCTTCCATTTTGCCTCCCCTTGACTCTGCCGCCCGGGGCGACAGCACTACTCGCCCCCTCCCCAACTACACCCCTGTTATAAAAGTTCCTGTCGTCTGGACTGTGACTTTGCGTAGCAGAAGTACCGGAGTTTCAAGAGATCGTGCTGCCTCCATTAACTACCATGATGATGGAGGCAAAAAGATCCTCCGTAACATCAGAGCACTTCTAACAGACCACAAGGAGTCGCATCTCACAGGTCTTCAATACAGAACACGTTAGACAGGGTTGCAGTCTAAATTACATTACAGACGCAAACATGTGTTTCTTCTTTTCTTGACCCCCATTACTAACAGAGCTAAGTCATGTTCGCAGCCACACTTATTTTTAGCTTACACTGGGGTTCAATTCCGGTTACTTAACCTTTTGTTTTCTCTCCTAATAATGAGCATTAATCTATCTGAACATTAATGCAAGTGCAACATCAGCTGACCCCACACGTGCGTTACTGCTGACAAAGTTACTGTCTGCGGTAACCCTGGCAATTCATTGTTTCAGTAAATCTGTGGATCCTGTCAAAGTCAGCTGACTAGGTGGATCGTGCTGACCCTATCGACACGGTCATCCAGACCACAAGTTGAGCAGTAAGTGAGCGGCTACTGTTTTTTGAATCAGTCAACCAACAAGTGTCTCAACCCACTTGATGGGAAATTGAACGTTAATCTTATGGTGCAAATTACACGTTGTAATAATTATCTCCACATCCTTAATGTCTGTGGATTTTTATAGCGGAATCTGAGTTTATGCAAAAACCCCCGCGAAATAAATAATATATTTCTTGGGTGCAAAAATGAAATTAAAATATTTAAAATACTGACTACAGTTTAAGGAAAAAGAACACAAAAAAGGCACAGTTGTTTCCGTCCACACCATGACGGCACGGAGAGGGAGCAAAGTACAGCTCCACTCATTCTGAACCTCGGCACTGAATCGATATGAGTTGCCCCGAACGCCGTACCCCGTAAAATAGCACCGGTGCCCATAGTAAAGAAGGCTAGGTGGGACCCAGATCCGACCTGGACGTTGTGGATAATAGGGAAAAAAAACCCCTTTTACCCCTCCTACGATTCGAAACCCGAATCGTCCATCCCACAGTCTAATAGGTAGTGTCACTATTCTACCTCGTCTCCAAATTTTTGGTAGTAGCGATTTATTCCGAAAAGAATTCCAGTGCTGATTACGCAAAAAGAAAGAATAGAATAGAAGAGAACAGAATAGTAATTGGGTTCAAGTCCTTTCGGTCCCAATGCACCTAGGACGCATAAAGATATAAAGAAAAATATAAATGCAATTAAAATTATCAAAATTACGCTTACCAATTTAGTTGAAAAGGAAATAAGCTTGCAACATGCCGCGACATTTCCACATTCAATACCCAACAGATTTTAATTCAAGTTATAATCCTTCACATAGTGCTTGTGTGATTGAGCCGGCAAGAACCTTCTCGTCAGCACCGACAAAATGGCTACAAAAAGAGGTCTCAGTCATCTGTTGACTATCATGACTGAAATTTCCTACATTCACATAGGCTACACAAGACAACAAATCCTGCTTCCATCTTCAGCCTGCATCCTGCTGTCTGTCCATGCAGCAGTCAACAATGTCAAGACAGCCGTCGTTCCTATCCCCCCTTGCTAGCCGGATGATTGAATGAACCAGAGGCAGTATGGACCGACAGCGGGGGGTGAAACGTCGGAAATGCGAACAGGGATGACAGTCTTGTTATCTTAGACCGGTGTTCGTACAGAAATGTAGACCTCCGGGACGATACGCAGTACGGCGGATTTCATTTGAATTCCACCTCTACGTTGTTAAGAGCCCGAATTCAGCACCGCTAAATAGCAAAGCCTTCTAACGGACCCGATTCTAAGCCAGTTTGATCCAAATCATACCCTCGCAACGTAATTCTCGAAGACCACTCTTAAGGTTTCACAACGAATTATCAGTCTTCCAAGTGGCCCATGCCAAATCTATATTAATATTTCGCAGGTATTTCTTGTCTGCTCCATCCGAGCTCAACTGCCAGAGTCCAAGACGAAGATATCACTTCTTCCGGCTCCTCTAACTCTTTCTCGATCGTCCCGAATCTCTCCGTCTTCGTTGATATTTCAGATATTCTTTTAGAAACACCCAACTTTTAAAGAAATTAATCTTTCTCTTATCTTGCACATTTACCCTTCATTTTTATTTTGCCTGTTGTCATATTATAATGGGCCTTAAATAAATAGTAATAAAGGGTGTTACCTGACTCCCCGTCTTAGGACACAGACCAGTGTCGGATTCCTGCAAACGCGGCAAAGAGAGCCACCGTGTTCCATTAAATACGGGCAAACTCTTCAATTGTTTTTCAAGAAGGACTCTACTACTTTACGTTCGTTAGGTAATTAGTCCACCCCGCAGACTAACAATACTTCGATATTTTAAATTGTTCGCTACCTTGGTCCATCTGGTGTCCAACAAGTATGACACATAAGATAAAATTACAATGGGAAGCTTCAGAAAGAACCAAGAAGCATAAAAACCTCCCCAGGAAAATACTTCCTCGTTTCAAACTATTAAAACGCTGTCAAATTAAAGATGATACATTTCGCGCCAACACAGCCCCATGTCCCTGCGAAGTCACTATAATGAGCTTCCATTTAACCAGAAAAAGTGACATGGGAGGGAATGGATGTGATGAGGTCTCGTGAGACAAAACCAGAAAGACAGCTGAAAGAATAAATAAGACGGGACATGTTTCTGTAAATAAGCCAGGTCTTTTGATTGAGACAGACAATCTGGTATCAATTTGCAACACAACGTTTGTGCCTGCTTACAACAACCAGAAATGTTGCTTTGCGTTTAAATAAAAGCCGAAATTCGAAGGCTAATTAGTCGCAAACCGAACGTGTGTAAACAAACCACAAGCCTTTGTCACAAAGTATAGTGCACTTTGATGGAAGCACAGTGCATGAAACTGCCCGTCACTGTGTAGTGGCTAACAATCCTGCCTCGTGATCACGACGTATCCAGTTCGAATCTCAACCTGGAGTCTGCCTTCACCCGGGCTTATCGTGATTTTTCTGTCACACCAGGCCAATTCTAGAAGAGTAATTCAAAAAGACGAACCTCAGATAATCCAACACTTTCTCCAACTCGTAATCCACAACCAACATGTCACTTCTATTCAACACGTAACTGTTTAATTACAAACACGGAATTCGGTCATCGAGTCATAACTGAATATTTTTAAGAAGATACAAAATAATGCAGTATTTTGCAGCGTCAAGTGGATCACCGGCTATGCACTACAAATCCTGCATGGTATGTAACTCGGGTCTGCTTAACGAACAGCGTGCACTCTAACCACAACGATAACTGCGCTGAACGCGTGTAAGTGATTGACTGATTGATTAGTGCATGAAAGATAGTTCTTTCCTGGCGCCACAGCCCCTATTGGGCCAAGGACTCATCATTATCGAAGCTTCACGATCACACTCAAAACACGCCACACTCTGTAGGGCTCCTCAGGACAAGTGATCAGTCCGAGGCAGGGACCTCTACCTGACAACACATGACACTCACTACAGACAAACATCCATGTCACGGACGGGATTCGAATTCGCATCCCCAGCAAGCGAGCAGCAGCAGACCCACGCCTTAGAAGGCGCGGCCACTAGAATCGGCTATGCAGTAATGACTGCCTTTAACTGAGAGTTCTATAACATGGAGTAGGCCTAATTACGAGGTTTGAAGGTTGTGCAGTTGAGGCGACAGGAAGCGTGTAGGCTGCAACTGATTGAGGTTTCCTACTTGTTCCTAAGAAATGAGAGAAGACACAAGAGCATTGTCGATTCAAGAATTTTAAACAGATATTATGATACAGGTCACGCAGGACTCAGTCACACTTGGGCTACAAAAAGTGAGTAAATGTAGGCAAGGCCTAACGCTTCTGGTTCGTTGCTCTTCTCTTGTCTCAGATATTAATTGTACGTACTTTCCACAAAAGAATGGAGCAGTATTTTATCACCCACTATTACGATTATTCCTTATCTTAGTAACAGAATTAAAATCGACCACAATCGAGATACCAAATGATATGTCTTAAATGTTGATTTATCGAAGTTCACAAAAGATCATGCTCGATGCGCAAGTGTTTTTTTTTTTAAGTTTCAACTTGTACCTCACAGAAAACACAGTCCGTCCAAGTTATAAAATATAGACTCATAGTCTGATAAGTGGGTTTGTGTATGTATGGACATATAGTGCTGAATGGCAGGATGGTTAATGAATAACGAATTAGAAGGATGTGAAAGGAAACGGCCGTGTACTAATTGGAGCTTTATCTCGGCACATGTCTGGAGACAGTGAGGAAGACCACAAAATCCTCAGACGGGATAGCCACTTTACAGGTAGATATGTGTGCCCTGAAAACTGAAATTAAGGGTGGCCTCTTTACAGGTAGATATGTGTGCCCTGAAAACTGAAATTAAGGGTGGCCACTTTACAGGTAGATATGTGTGCCCTGAAAACTGAAATTAAGGGTGGCCACTTTACAGGTAGATATGTGTGCCCT
>Ga0123352_10005037_pt1 | contig 19734 bp, 21 predicted proteins | sample TergutLab28metaG_FD_89700 | JGI IMG/M metagenome (GOLD analysis project Ga0123352, IMG submission 89700) | Labiotermes labralis P1 segment gut microbial communities from Petit-Saut dam, French Guiana - Lab288 P1 | ecosystem: Host-associated > Arthropoda: Insects > Digestive system > Gut ... | reverse complement strand
GGCTTCAACAAGATGTTTTTTAGCTCCCCCCCCGGTTTGATTTTTGCGCCCCCCCCCCCCCCGCACTCCAATCTCTCTTGCAGCGCCGCATTTTCATCTTTGTCTTTCTCGTAAGGACATGCTTTTGGATATGAAACTGCTGTCTTAAAAAAAACTAATTTTCTTACTGCATTGTTTTCCTCTCCTATTTATTACCGAAAATTTTCTGTCTGTTGTTCGTATTTGATGTTGATATTCTTGACCCTTTAAGATGGGACCGATAGGTTGTCCCGAAACGTCGGTAAGGAATTGCCACTACCCGCTGCGTAATAGTCCAGAAGAGCGCAGTTCTTATCTAATTTGCGGCAGAAGTCTGAAGTCACGCAGGTCTTGTCTCTACCGCCATTCGTCCGGCATGTAGCGCAGCCACTATATTAGTGTGGAGATTCATCGCAAAATGTTCCTTCGTTTCTACAGCACCACTGATTCACAAAAACACTGTAAGCATGATTTGAGGAGTCGTAATATCAAAATTAAAATTGTATATGACATTTAATAAAAGCCTGAATATACCAGTAGAATATCAGCTAAAGTGTTTGGTACATATCAGAGAACTGTGCCAAAAGTGTGCAGTGAAAATTTGAATTCTGCATAAATCAACAACAAAGCATACATTTGTTAATGTAGGTCACATCAGTACTAAATTTAATCGAAAACTATTGCGTAATTCGTACACGAAACACGTGAACAAAAATTACCTCGATATTGGAAATTACATCTAGAGCGTCCCTACAGGGGTGCTGATAAGTCCTTAGCCCGACCAGGAAGGAAACAAGCTATGTTTGCCCGCATTTTACGGAACTTGGAGGTTCATCACCACATTCACAAGAGTCCACCACCGGTCCTTACCCTAGCCAAATCAATCCATTCCTCTGTCCATCACACTTTTCACAGGCGCAACTTGTTTCCTTCCTGATCGGGCTAAGGACTTATCAGCACCACTGGTAGAAAGAATGAATAACAGGGCCCTGTCAACTGCAGTCCCCATTGTATTTAAGTCGTAAGGTGGATGCATAAAGCGAAGATAAGTGTAGAAGACAATAAAAAAATGAACACAACAGAGCTGTAAGAGGAATCGGCGCCACAGAGCATTTCATTGACTAGTGACGTCTCTTTGCTATGTGTCAACCACAGTGGGGCGCACACAGACTTTTGGACTCCTGAACATGTCATGGGCTTGCAGACGTAATGTACATGTCAACGGCAGGAAAGTTCACATTGCTTTGTATGGCGTCCATATGCATTTTGAGGGGATTTGTTTTAATACCCCGTCAGTAAGTGATATTTTATTGTATTGAGAGGAAATATAACTGATAAATGACAAATTAGAAGGAATTTTTAAGAAAGTGGCTATGGCCTAATCGGGGTACTACCCCGGAATTTTCCTAGATGAGCTGAAGAAAACAAGTTAAAATCTCGGTATAGCTGGTGTCATATTACAGGCTTACAGGCATCTCCCGAAGACAAATATGAAGATTGATCGCTTCGTCAGCCTGGTCGGTCGGCTCATATTGAGTGTTAATGTTGTTATGTTACTAGCCTTCTCGAAGTATCTGATTTCGTGAAAATAATACATACCTAAGAAAACAAGTGCATTTTTGGATTTATATGTCCTAGAAAATTTTTGTATTTGACCCTAGTTGCATCTAGTTGGCTGATTATATTATTGCGGGTTTACAAATTTCATGCCACAATGTCTTTTGTCGTCAGAAATGTGGTCGTCGATATTAAAACTGAATTGCTTTTCCTTTGTCAAAGATTAGGTTGTCTGGCTCTTGACACGATTCTGTAAACACTCTGTACACGCAGTAGTAAGCTTACTTCTCCGACGGAAGTTCACCCGGTGCAAGACGCTCACCGTCACAGAATATCACGCCTAGGACCCGGAACAATACTCATACCTCGGACGAATTTCAAACACGCTACCCATCATGTGCAAACCTCGAAGATACACGGACTTCGCGATTGGCTGAAAATGTGTTTACCCCTTTGAAAGAAGCGTAATCAATGCAGATCATTACAAGAGTAAAGTCGCACAACTTTGTCGGGTTTTAGTTTTACAGTCCAAGATTTACCACAGGCCGCAGTGAGCATTCAGATAGAAGCGCTGAATTTAATGGTACTTCATTTACATTAAGTGCGGTATAAATTGGTAGCACCGAGATCGTATCTGTTTTTTGTTGTCATTCAACAGCGAGTAACAGCAGTCAGTCTTTTGACAGGTGCGAAAAATACATCAACTAAACAAGACCAGTTACTGCCACCTTCCTGTAGGCAAACACAATAATCAAAATGGGCCCTCGGAAGCTGCCTGTTCGTCGACCTCACAGCCCCTCCCCTTCTGTAGCTGCAATGCGGCAAGGGGATGTGCTGACTTGCGCCGCGCAGGGCCACATTCGACCAGCCGAACAATGGAATTTCGCTTGGTCCTGGGTTCGACTCCAGCTATTGATCTCTGGTGTATACACACAAAATATACCTCAGGCAATGGAAATGTCCATCATCTATTTTTCATAAGATTGTAATAAAATGCACAAAATTTAAGATTATTAGTGTAGTGAACTTGTTTCCATTGGCTGGTGTTTTCAAATTAATAAGAAAAGAAAATAAAACACGATTCGGGGACAAGATGGTTTCCCGTCTTCAGACTAAAATAATAACACCGACTCAGCTAGGCCCGACAGGCGACGTCTGAAGAAACGGGCTGATCCTGTCCTCAAAATGTAGTGCTTTGTTTATTTCTTATTCATTTTGTAATTTGAAAGCACCGGATGAAAGGCAAAGTGCTTAAAGCTAATAATCTCAAAAGTCTAACATTGTAATGCAATTCATTTTAATTCATTAGCTGTTTATTAACCCGCAGGCTCAACAGCACAAGTGCCAATTACAAAGCCAGCATAAAACGCAGAAATACAAATAAGCAAGAAAGAGAACACATTAAAGAAAAACAAAGAACAGAACGTACAAAACAATATGGTATAAATAAAGCACTGGGATAAAAGGCTCATAGCCTGAGAACATTTATAAGTAGATAAGAGGATGTCTGAAATTGGGGCCGAATGTTTAAGGGAGAAATAAATTTCCTACAGATGTCGACTGTTTACACGTAAATGTTATATATTACATTAAAAACGTAAAGCGATCGCGTTACAGGCCCGGTGTGGCCCAGAGAGTGAGTAGAGGTATAGCTCTACTGTTCCATGACTGCGGCACTAGAAGGCGGTGAGTGGTCAGCAACACGCCCCGGCCGTGCTTTACCCCCGGGAAAGACCCGGTGCCCATTGTACAGGAGACTGGGTGGGCCCCAGGGCCGGTCTGGATTGGCGGAAAATCTCGTCCCCACCGGCATTCGATCCCGGACCGTCCAGCTAGTAGTCAGTCCCTATACCGACTGAACTACCCGGCCGACATATATTATAAACTATATATTATACATTATATTAAAATATAAGTCCACCGTCGTCTTACAGTTCTAGAGAATATCTTGAATTATCTTTCTCTGAAGGAGAATAGCCCAGAAATTGTGATTCAAAGATAATGAGGGAAAATATTTTCTTTGCCACATCGACGAAAGCGAAGAATGTAGCTGTGTGTGCCCTGGCCGGCTGCAAATTCAGACTCGCCCTCTGAATTTCTGTTCGTCGGATATTTACAAGAAGAGTTCTGTACATTGTATTTAATATCCCACATACATCTTCCACTTTACCCACACGTTGCTGCAATTGTCTGACTCCACAAAACCAGATTCATTCAGCAATAATCACTCAAATCTTATGGAAGACATTTCATTGCCACAAGTGTCTGGGCCCGCCTCTAGATTCTGTTCTAAGCCAGATGAATACAGTCAACATTGTTCAACCTCGTCTGTGTAAGATCCAATTATAAACCCATCTACTGGGCGGTCTCACAAGCTCTATTTTCTGTCCATGTTTCCGAACAAAATGTTTAATGGATTCCTTGTCTCTCTCATGCGATCAACACCTCCCCCCCTCCCATTTCATTCGTCTTAATTTCTTAATTGTAAGAATATTCTGTAAATAGTACGAAATTTGTATCTCCTCATTACTTTTTTTTTTCAGTCTCCTGCTGCTTTCTCTCTGTCATCTCCAAATATACTCTTTAGCACATCCTTCTCAAAACTCCGCAGTCTGCGATTACCTTATAGCCTGTACGTTCGAAACAGAATTTTACACCCATGACAAAAAAAATGGTAAATTTATGTTCGTGAATTTTTCGGCGTTTTATTTCTAGAAAGATTACGAGAAGCCAAATTACTGAATTCAACCTTAAAAAGCATCCCCCGGATTTGATCTACATTATGCGTTATTTTCAATATAATTCTGACACACGCGCGCTCACAAACGGCGTTATCGATACTGATATGCCCTTTGGTACGTATATATTTGCAAATATTTCGTAGAAGACACTGTTTGAAAAAATGTGATAAATCATACCTGAATTTTAGAAAAGATGTGTAATCTGTATCGGTTATGAAATTTTATTACGCCGCTTTATCAACTGTTACGGTTATATGGCATCGTAAGAGGTGTGGTGGGAGCACAATTGTTAATGGTGGTGATGGGGATGCGGTAGAGAGACATGAGATACTTCTCTGGAGCAACCAAAGTACCACTGCTGGAACCAAACTGGGTGCTTACCGAAAGCGAATAAACGGACTCGCAGTTGTACCAAGCAACTTAAAAGGAACCACTAAGTGTGTTATTTAACGGTGCTGCCAATTTCTAAGGTTAGACTTTGTCGGTGACCTTTGAGTCCATTATTATGTCGCATTGGTGGAATTATACTGACAAGGAAAAGCTCGCATACTCGAAGAAAAATACCAAAAATTCCGCACGAATGGGGCGGGGTTCGAACCCGAGCCTTCGCGGGGACAGGCCGGTGCTAACTGCGTGAGCTATCGAAAGTCCTCGGACTTTCTAAGTGGGTTTTATAGAGGCTTTTCTAGAACGAAGTATCGGTCACGGAAGCTGGACTTTCTGGGATTTGAAACATACAATTCCTGCAGTCCTGTGGGAGACATCAACTGCAGAGTGCCTACCTTCCCTCTGGGACGCACAGTAGCTGCTGTAATTCCATGGTTACTATTTGCCATGGAAACACGACCACGGTCGATCGCTCATTTCCGAGTCACATTTACTGAACGAATGGTGTGTACGATTTGTCGGTCAATTTTACGACACTGAATAGACTGTCCAAATAATACGTTGATGAAAAAATGACCGAACCGAAGTTAAACTCATACAAAAAATAACTTACACTAGTTTACAACTAGTTTCCATACCTGTGGCTCGGACATTGTGTTTCGTTTGTCAAAATAAAGGGAATTGCTTGACAAGAAGCCTGGTACTTAGATAGGAAAGAAATCAAATTCATACCTTCAAATTCGAATAATTCTTGATACGCAACGCACAATTGTCCAGTAGGAAGAATGGGCCCTGTCCTTTTACTGGGGTAAGCCAAGGTGTACTTCAGCACATATTTCAAGATCGCCTCTGAATTTTACAACCAACAATAAAGTCTAATAGTATCTGTCTCCACATCATTCAAATTCTTGGAAGTGGTTATTTACTGGGAAAATACTACGATGTAGACCGTTTTCTCTATTGCCACTTGGGTCAATGTGAGGGTCTACACCAGAGTCAACGGGGCGTCTCACAATTTGCGGTATTTGACATTCTCCTATAACGGGAAGACAAAGTTCAGTGCAGAACTTCCAATCTAGAAATCTTCGCTCCTCTGGGATGTTATCTAGCATAGAATGGTAGTTAGTTAACGACGTTTCGAGACCCGATAGGTTGTCCGAAATGTCGATACCCACCAATCTACTCAGTGTAGCGTCCCAACAGAGCGGAGGTCTCATTTACACGCAAAGTCCAATGCAAAAATGTTCACCTTAGAACAGGCCATGCAGGCACAGAGGGGGAATAAAGGCACATCTGTGATCTTCCTTTAACCTCGGCACTAGATGGTGGTGTGTGGTAAACGCCACGCCCCGGCCGCTTTACCGCCGGGAAAGATACCCGGTAGCCACTGTGCATGAGGTTTGGTGGGTCCAGTGACGGTCTGGACGGGTGCGGAAAAATGTAACCGTTATGAATGTATTTTCCACTTAAAAGTGGGATGCTCGTTGAAAATTCTAAGATATTTTCAAAAATTCTCACAAACAACTTTTCAATTGAAACACTTTTATGCAATATTGTCATTGGGGCACGCTCTGACGTCACGATTTCACAGAATACACAGAGTGAACCTGAAAACGTCTGCAAATACAGCTTGTTAGGAGAAGCACAAGGTGTAATGTGCCAGAAGAGCGCAGTCGATATAGTGACTATTTTGGGCGTGTGAGGAATGGTGGTTTGCTTTCCGGCAGGGGCAAGGGGTGTCTACACCAAGGCACCCTGACCAGAAATTGGTCTAACTACACTTCTGTCCAACGAGTACCCGAGGATCAGTCCATCAGGGAAAACTGGGCAGGTCGTAAACGTGACCACTTACCCCCAACTAATGCCGAAATTAAGAAAGAGTGAAACTTTGCTGCCATTCCTCCAAATGCATTTATGGCCAAGGCCACCGACAGCGGTTTCGGGCCCAGTTGAAAAATTATTTTCGGGCCCCCGCCGCAAGGACACCCCAGCTACTAATATTAACTCTAAATCTGAAAGACTGTTTGTCTGTTGCCAAGTGACTCGGAATTGGTCTGAAAGTTTGAATTTGTACCATCGACAAAAAGTGACGCTACCGAGAAAGATAAAAACCAATTCGGGGCCTCGGACCCGGGCCCCCTTCCGGACCCCAGTGCCCCGGCAATTTTTACCGATTCTCCCCCCATCTCGTCGGCACTGTTTACGGTATCCACAACGATAACCTTCTTATAGCTCCGTCGGTCACAGGTGGATACTGTAATACCGTTCGATGGTGTTCGCAGTGTGACTGAAGTTTTGATGTAGTTGAATGTACTACAGTATACATTTTCCTGACCAGAATGAAACTCCTACTTCCGATGCAGAGATCACTCGTGTGTGCATCACCGCCTGACGCAGAAAGACCGAAACCGTATTCAAAATTGGGAAAACGCGGAAAGAGACCGGGCTACACAGAGTTCTGATTTCGAGGCGCGACTTCTTGACCGCCTCACGCTCCTTTATCTTTACCGCGATCCAATGAAGAATTACACTAATGCAATTCCTGTCGATAAATCCGGGCGTATCTACATTCTGTGTCCGAATTTGTGAAATGCTGCAGCCCCACCCACATCCTACGCACTGCAGTCAGATTTTATCTTACCTGACTAATGACGTCAGGGTTCGCAATTAATGCACACGTTACTACGGTAACCACATGAAAGCTATCTGCAGGATATACGCCTACATATACAGTAAGGTGTCATGTTGTATCGGAAGTTTTGTTCCATTCTTCTCTGGGATTTTCTATGCAACCTCTCTTCTCCAAATCAGAGTGTTGTTATGTATGTTACACAAGGTAGACCATCGATTTCTGGAATGTGATGCTACACAGTGAGATAGGAAGGTCGGTAAATGTCGACACAAGACCTGTTCGACCTTTTATCTGGTGCAGGCAACTTGGGCAAAATTTGGTCTGCATGCGGACAACATGAAATTCAACACACAGAATGAACAAGACAGGCAATGTACGTATAACGTAACATTGAGGCGCGTTCGTGCAACCATTGTTGCAGTGAAAAAGCAATAAGTATTACATACTCTGTGGGTGTTTGTGTATTTGCATGCAATGCGCATTCGCCATATTGTCACCCATGGCCTGCCCGGCTGTACGATATTTTTCCAGAATATCTCATAAATGGCATGAATTAAAAAAAAAGTTAGTGAGCATAAAATGTGTGTTTCTATTTTCTCTACAATGTTTGTCTGAACCATTTCTCATTCTAAGAAGAATTAAGTGAGATATGACCAAAAATATAAATTGATCTGCAAGTAATGTACCCGTTATTCTTGTCAGATTTTAATGAAACTTGCATTTTCTAAACAGGGTTTTGAAAAATAGTGGAATATCAAATTTAATGAAAATCCGTCTAGTGGGAGCCGAGTTTTTCTATGCGGACGGACAGCCAGACATGACAAAGCTAATAGTAGCTTTTTGCAACTTTGCGAAAGTGCCTAAATAAATTGATCTTAAAAATAAGTTGTGATGGCATGTACTGGATTAATCACTATCAAGACAGACACATGTGGTGGCCTCTTATGAACATGGAAACAGGCAATTTCTTGACTAGCTATGAAATTATAAATTTCTTAGAAAGGACTCTGCTCAATGGAGTGAGTTGGTTAGGCTATAGCTGTCGCAAACCATGTACCTTCACCTACTGTCCCTTTTACTGAAGTTATTATCCCTTTTCTTTTTTCTGGCACACCCACAAATGTTACGATACTCTACACGTGCTTCTATCAAAGACCTCTGTGGCCTTTTGAAACTGTAAAATAGACGTTGCTTCCACAAAACTCAGGATCTTCCACTTAACAAATTTTACTGTCTGGTGTCAAACTTAAGCCACTTGTAAAGAAATAAGTCACAGTGTTCAATTCTTACAATTACCACAAGAATGAAGCTCCTTATATTGGCATAACAGCTGTTATAATTGTAAAAATATATTATGTAATTTAATACCTGTAATCCACCAAACATATGAGCACCTGCTGAAAGGTTACTGTGATGTTCAAGACGCCCACTCCCTAAATGGGAACCTGACGACAAATTTTCCACTCAGTGAGCATTTTTCTGCCCAATGAAAATGTATCAGTTCAGTGAACGTTTTTCCACTCAGTGAGCCGTATATGGTTAGAGGTCATATGTAGCACATCGTCTGCTGTATTATTCATCATTAATTGAAAGGTCATGGGCTATACACTGCTTTTTTCTGCATACAGAATATTTGTATTTATTATTACAATGAACATCACAATGTGGTGCTCAGAATATTTAATTCATTAATTACTTCATTTAATTCTAGGCAAGACATATGGCCCAAACACATATCATACTACATTTTCTTTTATTTTGATAAAGTCTCTTCTGGCAAATATCATTACTTCTTCCTTCCGCTTCACAATTCCTAATAACCTAGAATGTTTAAAATGACCTGTACACTATCAAAAGTTGGTAAATAAGACAATAACTTTATTATTAAAGTGCAGAGGTAACAGTGAAAAACTTACACTTACCTTCAGAACACAACACTACACTTAGTTTGATACAGATCAGCATCTGACATGTGATTCCATAAGCTGAGATTCAAGGTCCAAACACTCTGTGAACCGAAAGCTGCAGACAAGATATTTTTTTCTGCCCTGAAATTAAAAAATGTTGCCGATACAAAAAAAAAATTGGTTTACTACTTATATGGGATGAACACAACCAAAAATGCTTAGGTATATGATAACCCAATACCTGGAAGCCTGGTTCTTCAAGATCCCACCAGCTGCCAGCAAAAACACCATTAGTCCGAGGTGTGGGAACATTCATTGAATCTTTGGTCACTAAAGATTGTCGATGTTACAAGAGGGGGAAAAAATTGTTTAGTCCAACGTTAAATGACAGCCTGTGTGACAGATATGTATAAGAAGTAATATTGGGTATTATTTTGTTGTAGCATATGAATCCAGCAGAGGTGTTCCAGGAACTGCAAGAGGACGATGAGCCATGCTATGGGAAGAAGTGCACAGCCAATGAGCACTGTTGCCCAGGTTCTGTGTGTGTTGATGTGGATGGCAGTGAGTACACAAAAACTAAAATAATTCATCTACTATTATTATCACAGACAACTACACTCTAAGACAGTCACTATGCAATGAAATGAGTACATACTAAACACCCTACAATCCATTTAAAGATTACTCATGAGTTGCACACAAGGTTTCAGCATACAAAGACTGAGAATTGTATGCTTCTAATATATGCTACATATCAAACCCATTAGAACTTATGGATTTTATCAATATAATACTGGCATTTTGTCCACTAAAGATGTAATGGTTACAACAATGATACACACAGTCTTCTGAGGTTAGGGAGTAGAATTTCTCCCACACATATTCAATGATTATTACTGTGACACTGGCGAGCTAGATGTGACAAGGGTTAAAGTATGTTTTCTAGGAACAGAACTAATTTAGAACACAGGCAACAATTACTTCATCTGTGCTGAAACAGAAAAGCCACTTGGGATAACGTTTAATGAGACATGTTCAGACACTGATGCAAATGCAGTATTAGTTTTCACCAATGTGGCCCACGTTTATGTGGTAAAAGAAACTTTCACATAATAAATGTAAAAAAAACTTCGTTCAGCAATTGGTTCAACTTTGTTCTAGCCCTGCTGATTGCATACCATCTAAAGATGACACAGTTTTAATATGGCTGATCATATATAACCTGAATTATGTATAAATGTGAGTCACTGACATGTTCATTGGTGAAGAAATAAATCACTTCTGTTGCAATATTATCTTGACATGAACTCAGATGGTCAGTTCTCTCCCCCCCCCCCTCCCCACCTCCCCGCCATACACTTAATTTCACAATTTTTTGGTTTGTGCTGATTCTCTATCCATCTAAAAAGTACATCCATCCAGCCATCTGATATAATGATGGTATAACTTAGTAGAACATTAGTTCATTTTCAGTTGGTTCAAAATATTATTTAGTAATGGGTGTCTGGCTCAACAGCTACAAGATTCTAAGGCTTCAAAATTACTTCAGTCCCTCTGGAGTCCTTTATAGAAAATACAATTCTTTTACTTATACATTTCCATGATACCTGACAGAACCCCACTGATAGCAAGAAACAAACAATCAGATAAATGGCGGAACAGACTTCAAAACAAAGCTATGCACAGCAGGAGAAATTAATTGAAGGCCAAACATCTTGTCAGCGAGGGTTACAATCGTCTATCCAAATCAGAAACTGTGAAGAAAATTTATTGTAAAGTGCAATCACCCCTCACAATGAAGACATGCGTGGGAATGAATTCTTGATTCTAGCACTTGACTGAAATGACTGAGTACCCATTTATAGAGAAGGTGGCATGTGCTCTAGAGTCTGTCTAGATGCAGTGTGTATTACAACCTCTGAAAAAGAAGATGCCCAACAGCAATCCTTGTCACTACAATCTGAAAGCAGAATGTTGTATGGCAACTGCTCCTAGACTCATGGCTTATTGAATTTTGTTGTTACAGTAGTTGGATCCTGCCTATTTCCCTATGGACTGAAGCAAGGTGAGCTGTGCCGAAGAGACAATGACTGTGAGACAGGGCTGCTCTGCACTGAGGCTGCTGGGGAGGGACGCACTTGCCAGCCACCCACATCCAATAAGAAACAGTACAGTGAGTATATGCACCTTCAACATATGTCTCCAATTTTCTGTTACTTCTTCTTACTAATCTTACACCGAGATACAGACGGAAATTATGCATGTGGAAAGATTTATGATGCTGAACTTGACTAGGCATTACTTTGATATCAACAAACACTACTGGAGATTAGTATCTTTGTTCTTGAATTATGTATGTTTAAATGAACAGTACCTGAGAGCAGTACCTTTTCAGTCACTCTGCAACTGATGCAAAGCAGATCATGCAAGATATGAGGTTCTCAAAGTGGTGCTGTTGAAGATGCAAGTTATCTAGAATGTGATGCTGTGTGTTTGGGCAAGTAGTTCTTGAATTTTCAAAGGACCGTAGTGCTTTCAACTTCAGGGTCAAGAATTCCCAACTTAGTCATCCCTAATCCCATAGTTCCCCTGGTAGGTAACATAAGGCAGTAACAAAGCCCAGGCAACCCACCTTTAGCTCTGCTCTACAATCATACAGTATTCAATGACACCCCTTTTAAGGGCCCATGTATGGCAGTTTCATCCATTTTCATTGAAGTCCTTCCCATTACTTCCCCTGTTGGCTTGGCATCCTTTATGGCCATCCACTACACAGATCAGTCATACCTACATAAGGCACACTGTGTTTTGCTTGTCACTGTTCTTCTTCATCTGGTGAAAAAAGAATTAAAAACATTTTAAAGTTCTTGTCCTGAAATTGCTAATGCTGCATGCCAGACAATTTCTTGACATTTATTCTCCAAGCATGGATTAACTGTCAACCAGCAGGCTATCTGTCATTTTGAGTACTGACATGTTTAAATAATCTCATCTTTAAAATAAGCGAGAAATGGATCGACTTCACTGCTACATACTGTCTCACATGAGTCACAAAACCATACAGTCACAACAGAGACTGGAGGTTTTGCACAACTGTAAAATTGCATGGCTTCAAGTAAAGCATTTATGTGGCTGCCTCTACACTGATTTCCTGGGATAAGTGCCTTAAATACTGCAAAGGACACGTTTCTGAACTCAAAGCACAAACGTCTAATTTTCTTCTGGAAGAACTTACAGTGATATCTATAGCTTCTGCTTTAACAAGGAACCTGTTGTTCAAAATTTGTTCCTTCGTTAACATACTGTTGATTTAGACGAAACTAAAATGCTGGGAAACCGATTTATAAATTTATCATGACACATTTTATAGGATTCCTCCCTGACATAGGTTTCCACAGTAGAGAAACCTCTGTATTACACTCCCTTGCATATAAAGGAGTTAAAAAAGTTACAAATCACTAAAACAGCTTCTATGTTCCATTATACCTACCACAAGCCAAAAACAAAATTTATGTCTGTTAAATCCAGAATATGCAAGTAGGCTGTACATACGCATTCAATTACTCATTACAACTCAACGTGCAGCAACAACAGTGCCAGCATAGGAATCATACTGTGCCTGATCTGGTTGCCAAGTTTATAGGTTTGCTTCTCAAATAGATTTCCTATATGTTCAAACCCACGATGTCAAGACTGCTGCGATTTCATGGAAATCTGAGTGTGACATCATCTACAGACTGCCTCAGAATAATAATTCTTCCGTGGCATAACAGGGTTAAATATGAGAAATAAAAATGGTAATGAAATGTAGGTATGTCTCTTTGTTACAGGTGAAGATTGTACCATGAGCAGTGAGTGTGATATTAGGAAGGGACTCTGCTGTCAGTTGCAGCGGCGCCACAGACAGGCACCTCGAAAGGTGAGCTTTCCTTGATCACACTAAGAATTGGTGCAGATCTAATACAATTATCATTTAGCTGACACTTGTAATGAGCACCTCTTCTTGCAGGTGTGTTCCTACTTTAAGGACCCACTGATCTGCATTGGCCCAGTGGCCACTGATCAGGTAAAGGACACTAACATAGAACACACAGCAGGTGAGAAGCGCCTGACAGGCAAGGCCACATCCATAAACGCCTTCACCCACCTCCGTCGCCGCAAGTAAGCCTACCACAATCTCCTGTTAAGCCAGGCAGGCAGGTATTAAGACACGTTGTATTTTAACAAATCTCACAAGTCTACATCTCGTATTCTTGTCTAACCTGTCACATAAATCACAAGTGGTATCAGTTTGTGAAAATAATTTCTTCATAAGAGACTTCTGGTAGGTAACACAACAGTTTTGTTAATATCTCAACATCAGTCATTTTCACTGGACAGAAACAACGGCCTTTAAGTATGCAATAAGATGGTACACAAGCACTTCCTCTCACATACTGAGACAGGTGCCACACTCAATGCCACCTCTCACATACTGGGAACAGATGTTACACTATAACTACTACCTCTCACATGTTGGAGATGGGTGCCACAGCAAGTGCTAACTCTTGCATACTGGGGATGGGTGCCACAGTAAGTGCTACCTCTCACATATTGGTTATGGGTACCACAGTAAGCACTACCTCTCATACACTGGAGATGGGTGCCACAGTAAGTGCTACCTCTCATATACTGGAGATGGGTACTACAGTAAGTGTTACCTCTCACGTGTTGGAGAAAGGTGCCACAGTAAGCGATACCTCTCACGTGTTACAGACTGGTGCCAAAGCAAGAGTCACCCCTCACATAAGGGAGATGGGTGGCACAAGTTAAGTGTTACCTCTCACATACTGGATATGTGTGCCACAGTAAGTGTTACTTCTCACATATTGGAGACAGATCCCACAGCAAACACTACAACTCACATACTGGAGACAAGTGCCACAGTATTGCTCTGAACATGCTTCACTGATGCAAAGAACAGTGTCAATGATGCACGGTTACTGATAACAATGTAATACAGAATGTCAACTTTTGTTTGGACAGTGTAATGCAAAATTTGCTTAATAAAATGCTGGCAGAAGTACACTTACTTAAATATGGCACAGAAAAAACAGTTTTTGTTGTATATCAGTCTAAAGGATACTAAGAAATTTATCGTTTCATCTAACAAAAAAGAATATTCTCTTTGAAATTTTACGTTCATTGCAAGCTTCAAGTTCTGTCTCATTCCTTCTGTTTGCTCTAGCAGTGCAGATCTGTTAGAGTCAGCACTAGAAGGCACATCAAAGGCAACAAGCATGTTCCAGAACATACCAGTCTGTTGGGTGCACCCAGTCTAACAGTGCAAGTATGAATATATTATAGCTTGCTAGCTATGACTTGGCTTGGCCACTAAATACGTCGCCATGAAAATCCCATGCCAAAGTTGTAAGCTTTTGTAATACAACGTAAATTTTCCAAACAGTTCAGCTAAAACATCCACAATTCTTAAGCAATTTAATATGTGCAGTAAAATAAAACAATTACATTTAAACAAGTACAACTGAATAAGTAACCATTTCTTGCAGTATTGACAAACAATTTTTAAAGTAATGGTACCCAGCAATGAAATCACAAGTACTCCAGTAAATTCAATTCTCTTACAGACAGCAAACTCAGTTTTCAAAACATTCATATTTTATGTAAGACACAAGCTCTGTCCATCTGGCCTTCACCCAGCACTACCTAAACCTGACATACCTCTAGCTTGTGTACCACATATAAGCATAAACTACTAGGAGTTCAGGCTAAATACTATACAATCTTACGTAGGAATCAAATATCACCACTTAAAAAAAAACTGTTACTGGCTGAGGCAAAGCATTTCGAACCCTGTAACAATACTTGATGTTCCTAAATGTAGATTGTGCGTGTTGTGATTCAGTGTTTGCCTGTGTATTGAAGAGAGGAACTTTCTTCTACTCTAATTCTGTCAGAGTGAGGCAACAGGTGGATGAGAGGGAGGTAGCAACACCCAACATCATTGCAGCAGCCTCTCTCAACCACAAAATGGAACTTAGATATCTGAAGCTAAACATATCACTGACAATGCATTGTTTTAATACAAGGGGGGGGGGGAGGGGAAAGGATATCTGAAAAATCAAACATATCAACCGTTCGAGAATGTGATGTACAACAGACATATCAGCAATGTTAGTGTCTAAGATTATTGTCTCTGTATTTTAAAAAAATATACACGCTGTTTTAAACATTCTCTTTCTGTGCTGTAATACAGTGTTGTTGACTGTGTACAAGCATACAGACTAGGTGAGCATTGTACTCTGTGTATGTTGTACAGTAATATAGATGATGTAATTATAATATATTCTAGAAGTTTCAGCAAATGTGCTGCCTTGTTCTTACTTCCCTTTAGGTGTGTACCTTTAGGCCAGTCTCACACAAGAAGAAGTTGCAAACAGTGCATTATATACGTGCGCTGTAAAATATCATGCAATTTACTTACAGAATAGCCACTCAATCATAACATTCATGGAGCTATTATATATATTATGGTCTAATATATTTTGATCCTAGGACCATTATCAAGGGCCTAACTTATGTTACACAGTTGAATAAGCTATATAGGTTTTATATTACAAAACCAACTAATTTAGTTATACTACTAAAAATGCCACAAACAAAGCATTTTATAAATAGTACATATATTTCAAACAACATTTTACTTAATGTTTGGTATGTGCCTTCAGATACATCTTTAAACATACAACTATATAAATATTTATCTTACCGAGCCTGTAGTCTGGCAACAAGATCCTGGATTGTCATCTTCAACAGACTCCTTTACTCATAATAGGTACTTTGGACCATAGTATTACACCTTATAAAATATCAAGGATCTATGCATTTAGTGTTTCATGTTCTTGAGTAATTAATTACTTAGTAAAAATTAAACTTCCACTTCAATGTCATGTTTCAGATTTATTTTAGGGTTTATTAACTGACAGATATTAAATTGCAAATGTTTCCCACCTACTTATTCATCTTTTATAGGCACAACCTCTTTGGCTGCCCTGGAAATCTTACTAAAAGCATAGTGTCTGGGAACATTACCTTCACTGTGATAAGTCAATACCAAGACAATACCAAACAGGCTGTTAGTTTCTCCACTGAATTGTCTTGCTATTAGTTGCCGCTCCCATTTGTATAAATAAATTTGTAGCCTTCCAAGATGCATATACCACTTGCAAGGGACTTCATTTTTTATTACATACACACTGAACTATCGGCTTCGGTGGTCTAGAGGTAGTGTGCTGGCCTTTGGTACCCAAGTTCGCGGGTTCAAACCTGGCCGAAGCCGTCGGATTTTTAGGGCAAAAAAAATCCTCGGCACGCCTTCCTTCAGAGGGGAAGTAAAGCCGTCGGTCCCATGTCGTAGATTTGGGGCTTGTAAAAGATCCCTAAATTTACCAGACATCTTTCTCGCCAGCAGTTCCACCTTTTGCTACCAGGATCATGGCGAAAGTGGGAACATCTAAAAGGCGGGGAAAAGCAATGGCAAACTATCCCCAAGAATTTGCCTAGGATGCAGTGTGCCAAGAGCCACATCGGTTCCATAACCAGGCTCCAGTTCCTGCCGGACTGGCCTCTAGGGCTGAATACTAATGAATGATGATACACTGAACTGTTCCCTTTACACTGTAAGAGCCGCTGTTGTCCCTATGACTTGATTATCTTGATAGCCAACTTACATCCTACAACAACCTGACAAGGCTGGATGTCACAACCTGCAACTCTTAAAATGTATTATAAGGACCCCTCCCAATACCTGGTAGAAGAAAAGTTGTAATAGTTTTTCAAAAAATAAGTTTCATCATGGAAGGGTTTAACAATTAATTTTTGAATATTTTCCCTAAAAAGAGCATCTACCTGCTCTGGGAGAGCAGATATTGACCCTGTGACAGTTTTGAACTTCCTCTTTTGGTATTAATAAAGAATTTTTAAGAATTCACCAACATGAATTTAAAGATGGAAGCCTGTGAATTTCCTTCCCAGAAACAGAGGTAACTTACAAAAAGAAACGTTCTGAATGAAACAGATATGAATATTATTAACAGTAAAAAATATTACTGAAAAAATCTACAGAATTGGTTACAACAAAATATTTATGGAAAACTGAAAAAACTCACTGTTACAACAAGTTAGAAGTGCCGGATCCTACAGCTGATACATAAATACAAATCAACACCTTAAGAAATCTACTGGACATTTACACAGAAATGTGGGCCAAAGAAAAGGGAGGTGGGAGGACTCAGTGATCAGAGGCTCCAAACTACTTTATGTGATTAACTAACAACTAATTAACTGAATGCAATTGAAAGAAGAAACAGAGTGGTGGCACGATGCACTTTGTAGTTAAAATTCCCTACTTACACATATAATTTCAGTTTAAATATGATTAGTTACAGCAAGCCTTCACAAACATCAATCACAGGCACTGGCATTGAATGAAGACCCTTGTCCTGCACACTATAGTAAGTAAAGCAGCTTATCCAATTTTGTGCTTGGATCCTTATGAATGGCCTGACCCACTAGATATGCCAACCTGTGGGCATACTGACAAGGAGCAGGCACTCGCACTGTTCCCTGCAGTACCACAGAAATAATGACACAAATGCCTATAAATGCACAGAGGATTGTCATCTGCATGTAAGTACAAGAACAAACAGTCTAACCAAGAACTTTCACTAGCCAATTAACCTCAATAATGGATCAATATACAGAAACATGTGCTGCCCAAATTTAAGATACTAACTCCATTGTTACAAAGCTACAAGTTCATACTTACAGCTGTTGAGATGGTGAAAGTATTTCTTCATTAACAGTATCAAACAAACAAAACAAACAAATAAATTCAGACTCAAACAGAGAAGGTATCTTGTAACACAAAAGTTTGATTTGTATATAAATAAAAGCATTATACAGACTAAGCTGTTTGGATATGGATAAAAGTAAAATGATGTGAAATATTTATCCCAATAAAACCAACATAAGACAAACAACATACAAAATACAATATAACTCTGTCAGTATGGGTTCCAGCATGTTTTTGCCAATCCTGGTCATCCCCAGGGAAAAATCAATACATCCTGGATGGTACAGAATGCTTAAGATGTAAGGATTGCTCTCCTAACCATTGTCAGGTATGGCCAAAACATGTAGGGACAAATATTAATACTGTTTTATTGTATTTTACAGTACATTGTGCACTTTGTTGGTTGTATTGTAATAAATAATTCAGTAGGTATAAGTTCAAAATGCACTGCAAAATGTTGATGAAATATAAACTCTTAAATTTATTGCTTAATATTTGGCATACAGAGGCAGCATAAACAGGAGCTTTATTCTGCAAAATCAGTCCCATAGCACACTCAGGAGTTCACATTGGAATGCCATTTGCCTCACGTTTCATCAAGCAGCTCTGGGGTAATTTGCTAGAACGCCATGCCAGTCTTGGCCTTAAAGTCTGAATGTTAATGGGATGTTGAATAAACAACGTTTTCACCAACCTGGCATAGAAATCATGTGGCATTAAGTCCAATGAATATGGGGGCCAAGCAACATGCCAGTTGTTAAATGTGTCATTCAGGAATGCACAGACTTCTAATGACCCAGAGGCAGAGCTCCTGCCTGGGAGTTGCCATTGCAAGTTCATACACTACATGGGGATTTTTCAGTACTGGAAACAGTGGTGTTGTAGGAGTTCAGCTTACTCTGATATGAAATTTTGTCCCATTTTAAAAGAGCCACTTGTTTAAAAAATTCATGTTTAAATCAATTCACTCATACAATTATAATGCAAGAGTGAAATGTTCTTTACCAAAAAACACACACACAACACGCGCACATAGACACACACACACACACACACACAATACCATACAACACACCACACAACAAATACAAACACAATGCACAACACAACACAACACAACACACACACACACAACACAACAAACACACAACACAACACACACACACACACACACAAAACAACACACAACACAACACAACAACACACCACACAACACACAACAACAACACCCACACACACACACACATACACATACACAGAAGGAATCTTGCCCCTGATGTTATATGGAGCCCCAGTCTGGAAAAATATGCTAAATAGGTCCTGCTATAAAGCTAAAATAAACAGGATACAAACACATATAAACCTCAGAATTGTCAGAGCCTACTGCACAGTGTCGAATGAAGCATTGTGCGTAATAAATGGCATAACGTCAATCTACATAAAAATAGACGAAATAGGAAGAATGTATGAGATTACACAAGGCATAGGAACAGAGATTGACAGAGACATGGAACTGGAAAATTGGACTCATCTGGTGTCACACATCAAAACAATAGAAGGGGAAGAAGAAAGCTTACATCCTATTCAAGCTTATACAGATGGTAGCAAGAGTGACTTAGGAGTAGGAGCTGGAGT
>Ga0123352_10005035_pt1 | contig 19737 bp, 12 predicted proteins | sample TergutLab28metaG_FD_89700 | JGI IMG/M metagenome (GOLD analysis project Ga0123352, IMG submission 89700) | Labiotermes labralis P1 segment gut microbial communities from Petit-Saut dam, French Guiana - Lab288 P1 | ecosystem: Host-associated > Arthropoda: Insects > Digestive system > Gut ... | reverse complement strand
TTTTGCACCTTTCCACCATAGTGCACGCCGTTCTACCATAGTGCACACCGTACTACCATAGTGCACACCGTATCACCATAGTGCACACCGTACCACCATAGTGCACACCGTACCACCATAGTGCACACCGTACCACCATAGCACGTAACCTTGTAAATTTTCTATATTTACATGACTGTACGTCACTGTGCTTTACTGCTGTACGTAGCTTAATGCTTTGCCTATGTATAATTGCTTTCTAACGGGTAGAACAATTATAAATGAAGTTTGTGATTAAATTTTTGGACAAGTATATATCATGGAAATACAAGGGTGTATCAAAAAGTTCAGAGACTGGACCTATACACTAGAATGTATTTACTTGATTTAAGTTTGGGCGGCATCCCCTTCAAAATAGTCCCCTTGTGCAACGACACATCGATCCTAGCGCCGTTGCCACTGTTGGAACGCGTGCTGGAATTCCTGTTCTCGAAGCGTACCAAGAACATTCTGCGATTCCCGCTGGATCTCCTCCACTCTGTCAAAGCGGCGACCCTTTAACTGCAGCTTCATCTTCGGGAAGAAGAGGAAGCCGCAAGGGGCCAAATCTGGTGAGTACGGCGGATGCGGAAGTGAGATAATGCTGTTGTGGGCGAGAAACTCACGAGTTACGAGAGCTCGGTGAGAGGGTGCATTGTCATCATGGAGCAGCCAATTGCCCGCGCACCACAATTCAGGTCGTTTTCGCCGAATGTCTTCCCTCAGACGGCGAAGAACACTGCAGTAGAACCCGGCTCTGCCTCGCCTTCTTCGGTCTTGGGGATCCTGGGCTCTTCCATTGCGAAGACTGTTGTTTAGTTTCGGGATCATACCCGTAGACCCAACTCTCGTCCCCAGTGATGAACCTCGACATGAAAGATGGGTCATCCAGGACACGCTGACGAAGCTCTTGTCAAATTGCAACACGGTGCTCTTTCTCTTCGGGGTCGGAAGCCTGGGCATGAACTTTGCAGCAACGAGGTGCATGTTCAAATCACACGTGAGAATTGTCTCCTCTGTTCCGTATGACACATTACCGATTGCAGCAATGTCCTTAATGGTTCTCCGACGATCCTCATGCACAAGCCGCCGAATTGTTTCCACATTTTTAGGTGCTGAGCTCGTGGAAGGTCGCCCTGACCTCTCGTCGTCTTCGAGTGATGTTCTGCCTCTCTTGAAGCTCGCGTGCCACTCGAAACACCTCGCACGACTCATGGCCTCATTTCCATACGCACGTCGTATCATTTCAAAAGTCTCCGCTCCAGATTTGCCGAGTTTCACGCAGAATTTGACGTTTGCTCTCTGCTCCAGTATCACGTCCATGCTGAAATCGCAAAAGTGAAGGCACATGTGGTGACAAACACTCGTGTTGTGCAACTCCCAATGTTCACACAGTGACCCCACTCGGCATACTGAGTGGCGACGTTCCCTGCTCCCAAGCACAGCGCACGCATTCACGTACTGCCATTGGTTGGTGTTCTATGGAACTAGTCACGAAACTTTTTGATACACCTACGTGTCTGTTGATATTCAAATTTCAAACGCAAGAAGTGCAATGTGTGTATAAACGTAATATTGAGCGGCTTCCGCCTAACCATTTATGCCGTGGGAAAGCAAAAAGTACTACATACTCTTCTGTAGCCTTAGGTATCCAGCATGTGCCGTATTGCACTGTCTGTGTCTTGTCCCACTGTATCGCATTTTGTGCGCATTATTTTCGCGGAAACGTTTTTGAACCTAAAATGTGTGTTTTGATTGCCTCCACAACTGTTGTCTAAAGCATTTTTCACTGTAAGAATAATTCAGCCAGATATTATCATAAACATGCCTGTTATTCAGGTAAAGTTCCCGTTATTTCTGGTCAGATTTTAATGCAAAATGAATTTTCTCGACAGACTTCCTAAAAATGCTAAAATAGAAAATTGGATGAAAGAAAATCTGTCCAGTGGGAATTGATTTGCAGATGGATAAGTAAGACGAAGATTATAGTCGTTTTTCTCAATTCTAGGACGCGTCTGAAAATATCATCTTTTCGTTTTGTATTGGTCTGGATAGTTATTTCTTAGTTTAGGGGGACAGTAAATATTGCAAATGTTACACATCAAAGTGATCGGGAAAATAGCTGAGTCGTTCATTTTGAAGTTGGAAGGTGTCCATTGGCGGAATGCTGCCATGTTCCACAGTCCAACTAAAAGATTAATATGTGTCTATGAAGATTGAATCCGGCGAAGGGTTTAGAACGTTACGCAGCAAGTAATTTAGTCATTTGTACATTCGCCTGGAACGGTCGGTGCACTCAGGGCAATGGCACCAACTCTGAAGCTGACCAAGAAATTCCGTTAACCTTTTTTTTTAAAAATTCGGTGTTATCGGGTGTGGGTGTGAAACTTGATTCTAACTTCCATTTCACCAAAGAGCTGATGGTGCTGTAACCGCAATTTGTTATAGTTCACTTAAGTACCTGCATGCTACTGCGTATCACATATGAAGATAAATATACCGTCGTGATATCGCACACTCTTCTTCTCGTATCTTTTATAGACCAGATAAGGGCAATTTGGTGTCTGGCTCTCACCCCCAGCTGCTGTGTTGAGCTCAAGTTAAGTTTGTCCTCAGGGAGGGAGGAAGTGTCTGAACAACCATGATATCGTGGCGGAGCTTGCGGGTGAAGGGGGAGCCTCCCTCAGATACCGAACGATGTACCTTTCCTATACACTTGAAAACTACACACCATTATTACATTCTGGAGGATTGCTCAGTGTGATAGCTATTTATGAGGTATTCGTGACACCCTTGCCGTGATTTGGAAAAATTCCCTCCGTGATCCAGTTGTTGTGAATTTGAATTTCAAGATTTGCTTGCACATTTCGGCATAATGTTGGATTTAATCAGAAGAGAGTTAACAGGATTGTCGTCGGTTGTGTTTTCGCTGAAGGTCATCAGAATGGTCAAAAGAAGAACGATGAGGAAGGAAGGACATGCAGCACGCATGGAATGAATAAGAAACGTGTACAAAATTCTGTTCGGTTATCTCAAAAGAAGAAACCATTTTGGAAATTTAGGCTTAGATAGAAGAACATAAAATGTTAAAATTGATAGAGAAATAGCGTGTGGAACTATGGGCTGTCTTCTTCTGTATGAGGACAGATTTTGGAGGCTGGCCTTTGTGAGCTTTGCAGTAACCTTAAGGTCGAAACATGTAGCTGGTTAATTTACTCTTTTTATAAAATCGTGTTTTTGGCGGCCGTTGGTGTGCCTTTATTTACTCTCCAACACAACGGGATGCATTAAGTTAAGATTGCCATTGCTACTCAAGCTAAAGAGATCTAGAGATATTTCAAATATTAGTCTACAGGTGACCCCTAGAGGGTCGAAACATTTAGTTGGTAACTTTTCATTTTTATAACAGTTGTTTTTCACGGTCGTTAATCTGCTTTCGTTTACTCTCCAATACAACGAGATGCATAAAGTTCAGACAACCATCAGGTTCCATGATGCCTAAATTCTGTATGGTTCGGCTAATACTTTTTAGCCTTCAATATGGTGCTTGGTTCATGTCAACTTCTTGGTGCCTAGAAGTTTGAGGGAGCTTCTGCTTTTTTTTAATTTGTGCACCCCTGAATGTAACTAATGTTCATGCATGGTTTAGTGGCTAAAAAATGTAAGTTAACTGTAGTAATTGCGGATTGGTTTTATAGTTTTGATACTGCGTTCTGTCGTGTAAGGTGAACTATGGATGTGTGGGAAGAAAAGTTTGGTCTGCGGAACCAATTAAAATTTAAAACGTCGGAACTAAGAGGAAATTAATTTGCAGTTAAGTAGTTTTAGACTTACAAGCAGTTTTTGAGAAACGAATTGTTTTCGTAAACCGAGGGATTCGTGTAATAATGTATTCCTTTTTGATTTCATACAGTTATGTACAAGTAAATCCACGTACTGAACTGCATTAAGCTATTATTATGTTTACTCGTTTATGTTTTGAAATTTGGTGCTGGAGGAACATGGATAAGATCAGTTTGATGGATCATGTGAAAAACGAAGAAGTATTATATGGAGTCAAGGAAGAGAGGAATATACTACATACAGTAAAAATAAGGATAATTAGATTGGTCACATCTTGCGTAGGAAATGTCTTCTAAAACGTTATTGAGGGGAAGATAGAGAGAAGGATAGAAGTGGCAGGAAGGTGAGATAGAAGGCTAAGCAGCAATTGGATGACCTTAAGGAAAGGAGAGGATACTGGAAATTGAAGTAGAAAGCACTAGATCGCATTCTGTGGAGAACTCGCGTTCGAAGAGGCTACAGACTTGTCGTCAGACAGACTGCGGAATGAATGAATGAATTCATTTACGGTTTGAAGAATAAAAGACCAACTTGATGTCACTTACTATTTTATTTCACTTCTTATGTACTCAACATGTTTCAGACATTAATAAATCCATAATCATGAGCTTGCGACTGTGCTGTTGAATTACCACATCAGGCTGAAGCCTGCAACACGGACACCACTCAGACCCAACCACACCAAATCACCAACACACAACGAACCGAGAAGAAAACGACCAATGTGGTAATTCAACAGCATAGTCGCAAGCTCCTGGTGATGGATATATTAATGTCCGAAACATGTTAAGTACATAAGAAGTGAAATAAAATAGCAAGTGACATCAAGTTGGTCTTTTATTCTTCAACTATTACAATGATGCACGGTCCAATAGACATAAGATTCGTTTACGGTTTGTCTAAAGACGATGTCGTTGGTATACACCATAAATCGTAGAACCTCTCTGACTCGATGAAACAGGTTTCTTCGAGAGAAGCTGATCGTTCAGTTAAGATATTCCAAGCCGTTTATGAACACATAATTTGCATTATTGCCAGGTATCGTCAAACACGAAAGTAAATTTATTAGTTACTTTGTGTATTACGGTTTGTGACAAATGCGAAGTGCATCATTCCTCAACATAATCATTCCTTTTTTCAACACACATTCTGTAGCTGTTCACAAGCCTTCTGACCTCATCTGCGAAGAAGGTTTTCTGTTGTGACCGAACCCACGTGTGCACGGCGTTCGTAACTTCATCATCACCGGCAAATCTTCGTCCACGTAAGATTTTTTTTTTGTGATCCAAACGTGTGATATTCCGATGGAAATAGGTCCAGATTCACATTCGTATTTTCACAAAAATCCATTATTGTACTTCTGTAGTAAAACCAACTAGATACACCAATGTATCAAATTTATTTTATTTTGGAATGACACTGTACATGTTTGTGACGGTGTTTCCGTCCATCGTCAGGAGTTCAAGACTGTACGTACAGCAACAGGCATTTGTCAAACAGATACTGCTGTCTTGTTGCTAGTTGGTACCCTCTAACAAGCAGACAGCAATATCTGTTTGACAAATGCGTGTTGCTGTATGTACAGTCTTGAACCCCTTATGATGGACGGAGAGACCGTCCGAAACATGTAGAGTGTCATTCCAAAATAAAATAAATTTGATACCTTGGTATATCTAGTTGGTTTTACTGTAGAAATATATTACGATGCACGGCCCTATGAAGGCCATTATTATACTAATGAAATAAAGTGAAGTGCCTGCTTGATGCAACTAGGTAATTTTATTGATGTATTCTTAGCTCGACATTTTTCGGGCACATACGCCCATCATCAGGAGCATGAGATGTTGAACTGCAGCATATGGTTTTCTGTACCGAGTTTTTGGATGGGTGGTGGCCTTGAGAGCCGCTGCGTAGGTCGTGTGTACGGTGCGGATGGTGCCGTGCACGGGACGATCCGTACCGTACTTAAGACTACTTCCCTTCCAAAAACTCAGTGCAGAAAACTATATGCTGCAGTTCAACATCTAATGCTCCTGATGATGGGCGTATGTACACGAAACATGTCGAGCTAAGAGTACATCAGTGAAATTACCTAGTTGCATCAAGTTGGCCTTTCACTTTATTTCATGAGGAAGATGCACGGTCAAACAACTCTCAACCCATTAGTGTACCTTTATGAATCCAGTTCGATCTAATGCAAAAGTGGCAATACTCCAGAAAGTGGTAACAGGTAAACAAGGAGTGGGTTCAGGAGTGGGTTCACGTGTTATAAGTGGGACTCTTTTGCATGTAGAACATCACTTTGCCCCTAGGATACAATACCACTCCTGATGCTATTGTTCCAGTACGGTCTAGTTTCTATGGCTTGCTACCAGCACTTTCTGCCTGCGATACGCCCTCTGGCTGGCTGTCATTTTCTACTTAGCTGATTTTAATGTCGGTTAGAATCAAATCCTGCTGTTACTGCTGACCAAGAACCACTTCGAATGCCATAAACTGTAACTTCACCGGCCGGAACTTGAAGAGTTTCCATTATAAGCCGCTTAATCCCATACAGACACAGTCCACTTGGTCAAGGGGCGGCAGAGTGGAAAGTACTGGACCGCGGCCTTTACATTGACATACTGTGACGCTAAAGGGGTTCCCTCGCTTCTGTAGCCAGAGTTCAAATCACTTTACATTAATAACGCCTCATTCACCCAAGAAGTGACAGGAAGCGGTATTAACCCCGTGTAGATCTACCCATTTGAAATGAAGTCGGTCATAGAAGCGTGTGAAGATTGTATGTTCCTTCTGGCAATTGATACTGAATTCTGACTAAACCTAAGTTAGATGAACGCTGAAACACACTCACGTAGTTTCTCGTGATCTTTCCTACTTGTTATTCATTTCATATTAATTCTGTTTCTTCGTCGTCCTTTCCTCATTTCGCTCCTGTTTTCTTTCTTCAGTTTTTTTCTTATATTTCCCACAGTTTCGTCGCCTGGTTTCTCTTTCCATAATTCATTCTTAATTCTGCCATATTTCGATGAGTGGTTTTGCAGTTTTTCGTAATCCATCTCTTCCACTTTCTCATAAATACTTTTATTCCTTTTCCTTCAGTCCTTTATGTTGACCGTAGTTACAGTTTTATTAAATCCCTTTTACTGTACTTCCCTAACTTCCAACAGAAAAGTAGGTTCATGAGATCTCATCCTGTGTGTGTGTGTGTGTCCTCCCATTTCAATTTCTGTAAGAGATGACTGCCTTTTATGAATATTGGTACAGCCCTTATACCACTGGGGCAAACCACAATTTCTAATTTACAAAAATCAGTAATAACAGCATGGCCGGTTCGCGAACTTTTTGAGGTGGAAGGTGCTGATGCGAATTTGCTTTATTTTGCTCGGGGAAGCTCCATACAACCGACTTTGTTTGGATACGGGGCAATCCCATATAGAAAATTATCTCCCGTGGGGAAAACATGAAGCTCTTTTATGTAGCGGTTGCTAGGTTACAGATAACGGTCTTAATATCGAGTGCTGGTTTTCGCGCTATGGCTATTATTTGATATTAAACAGACGGACCACAATATTAGATCTTTTTGGTAATTATGTGTATATTTAAAACACCCACAAAAAATAAGCTAAATGACATTTACAAAATCACCGAGTAGCATGGAGGAAAGTATATGTAGTAAGGCGGTAAGTTTCAGGATTTCTTCCTGAAATTCCTCTTCGCTGTATATTTTATAGTGACGCAAATAAATGTAATCTTAGAGAAATCAGTAATGTCTACAAGGGTGAGTCATGTTTTTCTTTGAATTCGATATGAGTCTTGGGGAGTGTTTATACAGCGTTTGAGACGTAAAATGAAATGGCAGTTTCCAATTGTCTTCTGGGAGTTTGTAAAGCAGAGCCGAGCGGAATGTTGGACGTCTTTCTCTCCCTGTCGACTGCGCGCGGGGCAACCCGGGACCCATGTTTATATGCAATTTCCTAGCGGGAAAGTATGGAAGAGGGACTTTACAGTTACCATACTGACAAAGCACCGTCTCCTTTCTTATCCATATCTTAAAAATGACATTGTCGTGTTTTTATTATTGGCGTCCTTTTCTCTTATTCCCTTTATCATTGGGAACAGTTATGAATTTTCCGCGCCGTTCGCTATCTGGTGTCTTCCCACCAAGGAATTTTCTCTTTCGTTATTATTCTCGATAAAAAATAGAAACTTGTGAATCCTGTCACACCGTTGTGTCTACTCAATAATAATTTAAATAGTAACACATGAGTAAATAATTTTGAAGCTATAAAAAATCAGAGGCGAATTTGCATTGTAAGTTTCGTCTCTTCGTTTGTAGGTTTGGAGTCATGCGTTGCTGTTTATGAAAATTTCAGTCGTCATTGGTACAGAATACAAGAACTTAACTCGTATATTTTGATAGGCCACCTGACAGCATAATTCATCTCTGAGACTTGACGTTCGTGAGACCGTGCATCATTAGAACAACGATGTAAGCAACCAACAAGATGCAACAAATTCCGTTTATTGATCTTTTTAAAGCAGCTCTACATATTTCGGGCGACAAACTCGCCCATCCTCAGGACCTTGTCACCGGTCGGCAGCAACATCGGTGTATTGTACCAAAAGCTGTATATACAGTAAAAAAAGTGCTCCTGAGGATGGGCGAGTTTGTCGCCCGAAATATGTAGAGCTGCTTTAAAAAGATCAATAAACGGAATTTGTTGCATCTTGTTGGTTGCTTACATCGTTCATCTCTGTGACTGTTAACAGATTTTGATTACTATATGTCACGTTGCATATAATTACCCTGCTACACATTGCGGACCTCCCGGTCCTTTATCAAGGTGCTTCGAGTACCGGGTGAGAAATGTGTGAGGATTAATTTTGTGTATACGAATAAACCACTCTGCACGTACTTAACTTTTATACTAAGGAAATTAGAAAAAAACTCGGGTAGATATACGTAATACAAATCAGTCGTTTTGCTGCTTGTACAATCTGATTCTTTATTTGTAGGAACAGTTCATATTGCCGATGTGTCAAAACAAAGCAAGTCGGCAGCCTGAGATGTGACGTCGGTGTGAACTTAGTGATCTGTACCAACAGGTTAGCTGGTGTTATTCGCTTAGTGAAGCCTATGAGACTGCAGTGTGTTCTACGTATGGCTATGATTCAGAATATAAGAAATACATAATTTGAAGCAAAGCCTCTTGGTGAAATGTCTATTTTGAAGACTGAGAGGGAAATATTAGGACAGAATTTTCAGTTACCATAGAGAGCAAATTATGATGATAGGGGATCGCAACAGTCATGGCGGGCATGATATTTTGGTTTGCTTTCATAATGTCATGTATAGTGCTACACTCTATAGCGAGTATCCGTTTTTTTAAATTAATTCTGCTTAATTTTGACCAGATTTGTAGCATATTTTACATATTTTAGGCTTGGAACAGAGCAATTTCAGTTGAATGTAAGTGGCCGTTAGCCATGCTCCAGTTCCTTATATGCATTCGTTGTTAACCAGACATATATCTGGTATTGACAGCAACGCTTTACGATCAAAAAGGAAGTAGGAACCAGATTCTGGCAGTGCGTCAAAGCGTGGCACCGTTGCTACATCTAGAGCATGCAGGACTTCCAGTAAGGCACGATTCCGTCAGACGAGGCAGACACCCGCGTGTTGGTTGTATTGCACAAAAGTGCTGGAGAAAGAAACGGCAAGAACGGAGAGAGTTTAGAAGAGAGAAAAATGTGCAATGGCATGGGTTGCCAAACCATGGTTCTCCAAACTCAAGCGTATCCTAGCTGCTCTGTGCTCATACAATTTCGCAACCCTCCTACAGACTCCTGAGGGTGGTTATGTCTATCTTGGGTAACATGAGCAATTTAAGACCTGTTGTGTTTCTAGAATTTGGCAGGAAATGCGTATATGTCTAACAAACTATATGCAACAGAGTTACTTGTTAACTGATGTTCGATCAGTTGGACGGATCATTTGAAGGATGAAGAAGTAGTACAAAGAGCCAAGAAAGAAAAGAACATCCTACACACAAACGAAGGAAGGCTACTGGATTTGTCACATCTTGCATAGGAATTGCGGTGTAAAACACGTTACTGCAGGACGGATGGAAGGGAAGAGTCGACTATGAAGAAAAAGTAAGCATCTACTGGATGACCATAAGAAAGAAAGAAAATACTGGAAATTGAAAGAGGAAACACTAGATCGCGTTCTGTGGAGAAGTCGGTTTGTAACAGGCTATGGACCTGAAGTGAGACGGACCACGCAATGCAAAGAATTTGTTCAGCTAGCCAAGAAATTCATCGCGTTTTAGGCAACACGAAAAATCAAGAACTCACCGGAACCAGCCACAACCTTATATATATCCCACGTCCTTTTGGTATCCTTTCAACAGTGCGAGGGGAGAAACAGACAAGAAAATTAGAAGCACTAGACAGATATGTAAAGCAGATGAGCAACAGTGGCAATTGCAAAGATAAAAAAAAAACAAATGAAACTTAAAAAAATACCGAAATTATCCAAAAAGAAAGAAGAACTCGCATCAGAGACAGCAATTCAGTATGCAGCCCAACCAAATAGACAAACGTGTGTCAGTTAACAGATTAAAAGGAAGAAAATGCGAACAGTTGAATTTATTGTCGATTTATATTGTTGTGTGATACATAAAGGAAACAGAGTTGTTCGGATAACTTTGCTCGCCCCTGTGTTGCTTCAGGTTGTGAGAGTATTGACGTTCGTTACAGGGGTAACCAAAATTTCATCTGAGTTATTAATTAAAGCGGAAAATTCGTTTAACGAGAACGAGAGAGGGCGTTCCTCGTGACGAATTCTCTGTCCAAGCACATGCTTGCGTTCCGTAACCCGGTCTGCCGGTCCAGTAAAACAAAAAGCTTTGGACCCCGATACTCCTACATGTTGTTCATGCTTGTGCACTTTCTTGCTTATCATTTTAACGATGCTTGAGCTGTTGACTTTAATTGGTCTCGAATACCACATGACGGTATTCTGTAATTTTAATGGCACTGATGGAGCATGTAGCACACATACCAGAAAGTTTGAGGTACATGAGAAACATGAAGGGGGAAATTTTCATGGGCGTGCAGTAAGTGAATGATGACAAATTTCGCAGACTAACTCATACATTTCAGGATAATATTAAAATATATCTTAGAAGAACAGGAAAGAACAGGGATATTCAGTCATTCCAAGCAAATTCCGGGATAACACTTGAGTAGACAAAACCGCTTCTTTCCTAATCCTTACCAAGTCACCGCTCATGAATCATGGTGTTCAACACCATGCAGTTTAAATCACTATAGACCCGTAAGTTAAACCATGAAATGATGTTTTAATGTCGCAGGCCCGGACTGCGGCCTCCTGAAAAATTCGTTAATGGAGCTTAGGACGCAGTGCTTTAAAAATTCGTGACTCAGTTGATCGACCGTCGCTCATTTCCCCTAGTGCAGGAATATTCTCTGGCCGCCATCACCCACACAACGTTTACAGCACGTGCCAAGTCTGTACCACATCGGTATTACTGAATAGTTCTTGGAGGAGGTCGAAGGACAGAATCCTACAGCTGATGACTGTAATATCGGTGGATGTTTACTCACGAGAACGGCTGTGACGTTCGCCATGGTGGCGGGATGGAAAGTCAGGTCACAAGATATTTATGACCAGTAGCCGATTTGTTCCAGTTAAAAATTTGTTACGGCGATGTGTAGTCGTGTCAAAAATCTAAGTCTTGCTGTCATAGCTACTTGCGTTTTGACATGACGTGTATGTTATCGTTAGTCTGGAGAAAAGAGACCCCTTTCATCGCTTTCAAGATCAAAGCTGTTTCCATCAGTAAACGTCAGTACTTAACAGTTCCCCTTACGAGTTCACATTGTGGCACAGGATAACTCTGCTTTTCATGAAATGAACTCAAATCTAGAGATACTAGAGCGATTCGAGTCAAACTGCTACGCATAATAACAGATGCTCCATGGTATGTTCCTAATATTATAATCAAACGTGATCTACAAATACCAACGGTCAAACAAGAAGCACGAAAATTCAGTGCAAACTACCGAAAACGACTCGACACTCACCCCAACAACCTAGCAAATACATTATTTAAAGAGCAATTCGTAACTCGCAGACTTAAGAGACTGTATCCTACTGACTTCGTCACTAATGGTTAACTAACTCAGCAACATTCACCTGAGACAACATCAGTCCTTGCGATTGAGAATAGAAGGGAGAACTTAGCCGGAAGTATCTCCTACATGCCTCTAATGCTATCGACACAAAGGTTACTGAATGTCTCCGGACAGATTGTAACAAACAAGGGATAAAAAAAAAAACATGCAGTGGGCATCAGCTTAGTTTTTAAAGTCAAGTATTTTCATTTCAGGTTAAACGACTTTGTTAGGTAGGAGGAATAAAATTAAAATGTAGGACGTTCTTCAGGTTCATAGCTCTCTAAATCCCGAAGTTAGTACTGCAAACATTTTGTGCCTCTGCACTACTGAATTCGGAACTTTTTCCTTTGCGACTCTATTGATGGTAGTAAAACTTCCATTCCGCTTTGCCCTTTGAGTATTTGGCCCTTGGGTATTTCGAATTATTCGTCTGTTTTTACGCGGTGAAGTATGAGTTACAATCTCGAAATGCTTGCTTACCAAAGGAAGACTACAAATTCTATCGTAAGACAGTTAAGAGTACTGTCATGTGTTCCACACATATATCACTCACAAGGGCGGCAGATACTGTCAGTTCTTACATTGCTGGTGTGTAGCTTAGTCCAGTTTGAGTAAGTATGCATGTTTTCAGTACACACTGTTTTAAATTTTTGTATTTTATTGTCTTTAAGTATGTACATATGTCGGATACGAATATGTTGTTACAGCCGTAATTGTTTTGTACGCAATGAGAAAGTATTTGCCAGTGTTTTTCACTAAATACACATCACATCTAAACAAAGAGAAAATTAATATGAAAATGATATCTTTGTGTTCATTACTGACATGTCCTTACGGTGAGTATTTTTTCAAATGCGATGACACTCGATTGTAGTTTCATGAAAAGTAGACATTTCATTAGAGGTGTGTATAGCATAAGAACGCTCCGTACCATATTTTATCTAAACCCGGCAAATAGATTCAGAAGTGAAGTATGTGAGCAGACAGACTGACATTAGCTCACTTAATGCGCGTATTGTATGCACACTGTTGGAACAACACTGAGAAATACACGGATGTAGACAAACTTGTGTTTATAGACATCAGTAGTTCCACATTTTCTGTACTGCATATCATACAAGAGCCATTGTAAGTGCTGGAAACAAGGGGGCGGGGGAGTTTTGAGTTTTGTCCCGCCTTTCCGTATTTTTCTCTCATTATCTCTTAAAATTGATTCTGTAAATTCTGTTTGGTACGAATCGAAAAATAAGACAAACCAGACGTTTTATTTGGAAAGTCATGAAGTTCTAATTACTGAAACTTCCGTTTTCTTTCTTTTTTGAGATTGAAGTGTCTCCTTATAAGTTTAGATTTAGGAAATGAACTAAGTTAAATTGAAGAATTTAAAATAAAACGACATTGCCCCAAATGAAGACGTAAACACTACAAATTAGATGCTAATGAATGCTTTTATTGCACTTATAATCTGCTCAACATGTTTCGGGCACTTATATGTCCATCATCAGGAGCACGAGGCTATACTTGTGTTATTGCCGCATATGGTGTGTAATGCAGGAGCAGAGCAGCAGGCTATTCCTGCTGCTCTGCTCCTAACAGTCGACCACCAGCAACCAAGGCATTACACACCATATGCGGCAATAACACAAGTATAGTCTCGAGCCCCTGATGATGGACATATAAGTGCCCGAAACATGTTGAGCAGATTATAAGTGCAATAAAAACATTCAGTAGCATCTGATTTGTTTTCTTCTCTACGCTTATACAACGATGCACGGATATACGTCAATACATCAAATACATCAAACTACAAATTAATTTTTAGAGTGGTGTAAAATGGTTTTGTTTTTTCAATCTCCTGTTTTTCCTTCATGATTTAAACATTTCCTCAATAGTCTGCTCTTAAACTTTCCCCATTCATAGTATAGTGTGAGATTTTACCCTTCTAAATCGTACAAGATATTGGAAAAATGATAATTTTGTATGTGGGAATTACTTGCAAACGGGTATCAGATTTACTTACTAACAAGAACGTCATATGTTAGCTATATAAAGAATATTATGAAAACCATTTCATATATTTCACTAATGCAAGTTCATGGAGGCTGTTTAAATGTGTTTGACTGTCGGATTCTTAAAATTCAAAATTACATTCGGTAGAAATATAAATGCTTAAGAATTTCCTAAACGTTGTACCGACATTCGTTAGTCGTGTCATTGTCACAAGTTTCTGAAACCACTTAAGATCAAAATACACATTTTGCACCCTAATTATTCAGTTTGGTGTAATGCTCATACGTATTGTAATACTAATTTGCACGTTAGCACAACTGTTTTTAATACACAAGGTAATATGTAGGCTACATGTTTCGACTAATAAATAGTCATCTTCAGGCCTATTCTTTACGGGTTAAGTCACAGGATGCTGTGCCCACATTGGGATCCAAGTGTGTTTACATCAGTGAAATGATTAAGCCATATCGTTTGCCTAGGAGAGTAAAACTTTTAATCAACAATGTCTCAAATTAGCAAGTTTTATTCTCCTAGGCAAACGATATGGCTTAAATATTTCACTGATGTAAACACACTGGGATCCCAATGTGGGCACAGCATCCTGTGACTTAACCTGTAAAGAATGGGTCTGAAGATGACTATTCATTAGTCGAAACATGTAGCCTACATATTACCTTGTGTAATAAAAACAGTTGTGCTGACGTACAAATTAGTATTACAATACGTATCCAAGCACTTCTTAATGTCTTCATTCAAATTCGCAGCGTAAAACTCATATGCAATAGGATTAACAGTAATACGTAGAACTCGTCCCTGTGGGAGGACTGTGAACAAGTTCCAGACTACGTACACTGTGTGGTGTGGCCTCGAAGAAGTTACCCATCCAGGCAGCACCCCATCAATTTTCATGCAACCGTCTCAGACAGGCTGTATTGACAGAGATCGGCGCCCTGTATTGATTTCTATCAACATGTAGACAAATATGCCGTGTAAAAGCACTATTTATTTTCGTGACCGTTCTTTGTTGTTCGGTGCTGCCTGACCATGTGTGAATCCCTTACAAATACAGTGAACTGTCAACCTGCCAAAAGGTAAGTCAGCTGTCACAAATCTGCCCATCGGAAACAGAAAATGAATGCAAGATTCTAACGCCGTAAATCGTTCCATAAAACGTGCTCCCAAATACTCCTACATACCTCATGAGACTTCTTCGAATGCATTATAGTGTTTTAGCAGGAACATGTGAAATTGTACAAGATTGAAAAGAAACTGAGATACAAGACCTGCTTGCAGAATTTTTGTAGGTATAAATCTTAATATCAAACACGTTTACATAAATTTGTTATCAAATATTTAGCACTAAAGAGTAGACATTATTGAGACGCTGATGGTCACTAAGATGATCTGCTTTTTTGGGATCCGCAAGTTTACTAACTTGCTTTCAAGAGCACGTCGTTACCCTCTGTCCTGAGTCAGTTCAATCAACTCCACATTCTGTATCAATAAAACTGCCAATCTATACGCAACACTATATTATGGTAGTCTAAAACGCCACATGTTTAATTCGTTGAAAACAACCATCATCAGGCTTTGTATTCCTGGAATACATAAATTCCGTTCTGTTAGATCCATTTTGATATTAAGCCTGCCCTGCCAATTCTGGCTAGCTTGCTTTGCCTATTTTGTCCTCCTTGTCTTAACCGTAATAACTTTTGTTGAAGTGCTCGTGGCCTATTACGAATCTCCATATGTATAACATTCTCCATCCCACTTTTACTTCTTCTAAAATCCGCACGTTTTCTTCTGCGCCTTTCTGTCACAATATCCGTTAACTGTGATATGCCGGCGTGTGATAAACCAAGTTTGACACGCACACCCTTGCCGAAATACACGTATGGCCGACGGTATCTTTTGAACAAGCTGTATACTTTATTTCCTTCCAAAACGTCTTGGATGTCTAATGAACTTATTGACGATAAGGTAATACTGTAGCTAGCAGGGAGGATCTAATCACTGTCAGAATTTTCTGAAGAGAAATATGATATCATGGTAATAAATAAAGTTAAATTTGCCCTATAAGACTTGCCGTATTGTAGTTCAGGTAGACTTGATGCTACCCGGGTTCATTTAATTTCGAAAGTAGGTTGTTGTCGTCGTTGTTGTTGTTGTCGTCGTCGTCGCTGTTGCTGCTGCTGTAGTTGTTGTTGTTGTTGTTAACAATTTTAACCCCTGACCTCTACTCGTCACTCGCTCTGGTATGTTAAACTTCAAATGAAACGTTGCATTGCATCGATATGGAAACTAAATAATTTCCCCCACTGATTTGTTTTCATTTACTTACAGTAAGTTACATATTCTTCCCTCAAGTAACAGGCCTTCCTGCACTACACTGTACAGTTTCTAGAATTATTATTATTATTATTATTATTATTAACTGCAATTGAGTTGTCACTCGGTGGCAGTAGTCCTTACACTAGTACAGACAAAACAAATAATAATAACTGTACATAAACGAAACAATACAAAAAACACAATACAAACAATACAAAACATAGTTAGATACAAACCACAGTAATTATTGTTTTGTTTAAATGTGTATTGTGTCCACTCAGCAATGCTTTTAGTTACTGAAAACGGAATTTCCAGGAGAAGAATATGTGTGCCAGTTAATTTTAAACTTACTTAACAAGAGGGAGCCGGGATAGCTCAGTCAGTATGGTGACAAAGCTATGGACTGCTCAGCCGGTGAGTTGAGGTCGGATTTCCGGCAGAGGTATGAGGATTGTGTATTCTCCGAAACGTCCTGGCCGATGGTGGGGGCCTGTTCCTGTTTAGGGGGTATTGAGGGCTTCTTCCCCTATGGTAATGCGTGAATCTAACCCCTCACCTTCATTTAGTTCTCAGAGAAATAGTGTGTGGAACTGTATCTCCACATCTCTCTATGCCTTCACGGCGAGAATGGAGACAACTTTCCTTCTTGAGAAATTCCCTTGTGTGGGTCATTATGCAGCTTACCAAGTTTCGGGACAGCCTATCGGTCGCATCTTCAAGGGACTAGCAGTCCAAGCAAAACTCATCTGCACCGCGGCGGAAGCCTGAAATCTCGGAACTTTACTTCATCCTTAACCAGTTCGAGTATTTAGGGCTCTGATTCTTTTAGCGCATGCTTGTAAATGTAGGCCTATATATTAATAAATTATAAAGCACCAAATATGGTGGCCCGGCATTCGTTGCTTTCATGCTAGTTTTTGTAGAATCCGTTTCAGGATCAAAGTTACTCAAAGGAACTCGCGCTCACACACACACACACACACACACACACCCACACACACCACACGCACGCACGCACACACCACACGCACGCACGCACACACCACACGCACGCACACACACATACCCACACACACACACAGGCAGGAGCACGGATGTGTCTTTCCGCGGAAATATTTCCAATCACAAGGTAGCAGAGGTGTTGAGACGTTGCTGCTCTGGAGTCAGGGCATACATTGGTTTGGTCCTGCAGCCGAAGAGAAAAATGTGCATCTGATGGAAGGTAGTTTTGGTTACAGACCTTTACATCAGAAAATATTCTAGGATCTTGAAGCTATGAAAAGAGAAGGAAATGGGTTTCAGGTTCACCAGCAGACTGAGGTTGAACTGTGAGATGAAATGGATAACCACGTGACTTCCAGCATTTCACAGGTAACCCTTTTATCTGCTGCTTTCGATACAGTTTTGTTAGAGGCCCACAGACGCTCGCGGTTTTTAGTATAAGCAGAGACGATACATTGTCTCTAATGACTGCCAAACCCTTGCGTCCAATTTTACTGTTCTTGAGACTGTTTCTAATACGTCATTTAAAAAAATATGAATGAGGAAGGTCTTAAGAGTTAGTGTCAGTTGTCCATGCCGTTCATTATCATCAGTAATGGGTTATTATTAAAGAATTTGCATCGGTGTTGTATGCTTCTATAAGCATAAAATGGCAACCTGCGCAAATTTCCACGTTTTTTGTACAAGAATTTTAATAATGAGCGCCTAATCGGGGCACGTTTTCAGCCCGTTCAGCATTATTTCTCTTTTCCTACGGCAAACACTTGATTTAAATATAGATGGGTATCGTGCATTTGCATTTAGATTTGCTGAGACAATTTAATTTCTGTTTTTGTCGCAATCGGTAACCCTCAAATTGAAAGTTATCGCTTTGTCGAAGGTAGTTTGCTATTAAAACACAGTACATGATACACAGTATGTAAATAATTAATATCAGCAACACTTGCATGAAACATCTTGCTTTGCACTGCATGTTCACCAAGCGGAATAAAACATTTTTTTAAATCCCAACGCAGCCGAGAAGAAGTGTGTGTGTGTGTGTGTGTGTGTGTGGTGTGTGTGTGTGTGTGTGTGTGTGTCACGCGGGAAAGAAACAAAAACTCCGTGCAATATATGGGTCTCAAAATATGGAAGGGGAGATACAGTTTTGAAGACTTAGCCCGCAGATAGGACACGATGTTAGAATTAATTATATAAAACTGGGTGTGAAGATCTCGACCGGATTTACTTGGCCCGGGATAAGAACCAAATATGGGCTTTTGTGAGCAAGGAAGTGAACTATTTTAATATTGTATGTACCGAGTTTTATATATAAAGTAACCTACATTACATGCACCAAAATACACACATCAGACGTTGGTAAACTTCGTACATGTTTCGGCACGTCATAGGTGCCATCATCAGGGCGTCTTCGCAGTAGCTAGTGTATGGCTGTCTTTACCCACTTAACGGTACAAGGGACCATTTAGAGGGTTCTACGTTAATTACTGAGAAGACGCCCTGATGATGGCACCTATGACGTGCCGAAACACGTAGAAGGTTTACCAACGTCTGATGTGTGTATTTTGGTGCATGTAAGGACGGAAGTGAACTTTTGAGCCCCATAAAGGCAGAACATGTATTGACTTGTTGAGACACTAGCGGTGTCTCAAGAACTCTTCTGCCTGGAATTGGTACATAATTAGTTAAAGTTGTTCCTGTGCTTAATTAGGCATCACAAGTTGAAGAAGTATGGTGGAATGAAGTTGTGGCTCCACGTATTCTTGACCGCGGTGTTAGATGAAGGTGAGTTGTCAGTTGCACGCCCCGACCACATTAACACCGGGGAAAGAGCTGGCGGTGCCCACTGATATGAGATAGGGTGCCTTTCAGAGAAGGTTTTGGCGCTGCCCACAGCAGAAAAACTCTGTCTCTTGCCTGAAACGGAACCCTCAATTTCTTGGCACCACAGGGATATGATATTAGTTGGGGAATGTTAATGCCATCATTACGTCATCAGAATATTACCTGACACCATATTATCAATATTCACAATAATCACCAACACATGCACACTTTTTCATTTGACACTATAAAACTTTAATTTGTTAAAATAGTTAAAATCTCGGACATGTTTCGGTTGTTGTAGCATGTCGTTACATGTTTGTGATGGGTTCAGATGTTGTGTTAATCCTCCAGCAGGAGCAGGACTAACACAACATCTGAACCCATCACAAACATATAACGACATGCTACAACAACACCATCATACCAACAAGAGATAAGTAACTTTAGCATGAACTAATAGCTCCCTGAAGATGGTTTAAATGTAAACCGAAACATGTC
>Ga0123352_10005032_pt1 | contig 19739 bp, 20 predicted proteins | sample TergutLab28metaG_FD_89700 | JGI IMG/M metagenome (GOLD analysis project Ga0123352, IMG submission 89700) | Labiotermes labralis P1 segment gut microbial communities from Petit-Saut dam, French Guiana - Lab288 P1 | ecosystem: Host-associated > Arthropoda: Insects > Digestive system > Gut ... | reverse complement strand
GAAAAAAAGGGGTGAAAAGATGTTTTTGCGAAAAGACCAAAAAAAACGCATGACAAGACAAGAAGCTAACGAAATTTTAGAAAGAGCAAAAAAAGAAGAGCCGCTTGAATTGGAAAAAGGTGATATGACGGCGATAATTTTGGCAGCATTAAAAGTCTTTGTCCCTTTCATCTTGCTCTTTGCAGGCGCAATGCTGCTTATTTGGTGGCTTATAATGTTTGTTTGGGCTAGCTAATAATGTAGATTGCAAAGATTTAAATAACAATGTGGGCGAAGCGGAAATTTTGCTTCGCCCGCTTTTCCTTAATGGAGGAGATTTTATGAAGTTATTTTGGCTTAAAATAAAAACTAGCATTTCACTTTTTATGGAAGGTAGAAAAAAGCTGTTTAAAAGGCTATATTGGACATTAGCGATGTTATTGCTGGCATTTATAATTATAATGCCAATATACACAGGCATTATAGGGGTATACGACCCAATGACAACACCAGCCTCTATGCGCTTGACGCATGAAGAGCTTCAAGAGATACGGGAAATAGAAGGAAATCTGATGGCATATTGGCGTGAGGCTTCTAGAAATCACGATTTTGCGTATATGATGTGGCTTTTAGAAGAAAACTTCCCATTTTTTGAGCTTTCTTTACGGCAAGGTACAGATATTACAGAGCTTGCGATAGAGGCGTTTTCATATCTTGCAGACCATGTTCGGTACGACATTTCTCCCAATTTTCTATTGAACTTTATCAATGATAATTTTTCAAGCAGACTAAATGGTTTAGGTCAAATGCGGCTGGCAGCTTCGGTAGGCAGCGTAACTCCTTGGCTTACAGAGCCGTATTATATGGGCTATGTAGACTCTCGCTTCGCCAACCCCAACATCTATATCCCAACAAATGAGTCAAATTTTTCCACACAAATGCTGTCGCAAAATGTAGCGCATATAGAAATAGACTCTTTTTTGCAAAAAGGCTATGCACCATTAACAAACATGCCGTTTTGGCATTACAATGTTTCAACAGAGCGGCTTTTGCTAAATAGTTTTTTTAGAAACCTTGATGCAGACCACCTTATAATTGACATTCGTGGACACAGTGAAGGCTTCGGCGAGTATTTTTTGCCCATGTTGCTTGAACCTAATTTAAGATATATTTTAGAAACAAACTTTTTTGCCTTTCATACTACTGGTGACTTTGCAATGGGTGTGAGTTCGGTATTTAGAAACTATCATGGACTTGGCGACTTGGTGTCGGCATCGTCTCTTGCTGCAGAACTACCTTGGGTTGATTGGAGGGATTTTGAACATTTAACTCACGGCTTTGAAATTCCTATGCTTGCAACCCCTTCGTTAAATGAACCAGCTTTTAACGGAAAAATTTGGCTTTTAACCGATAGCTGTAACTTCTCCGGTCCAAACCAAATATATTTGCAATTAGCGCAAATGGCTGGATTTACAATTCTTTATGCCGAAAACCCCGAGAGCATGGGCTGGCCTGTTTCGTTCACCAGCCTACCAAACAGCGGTCTGCTTTTGCGTCACAATCCCCTTTATTTTACAGATGAAAGAGGGCTTTCGCTGGAAGAATTTGTGATCGTGCCTCATGTTAATCTTGATGTAAATACCAACGATGGGCTTGTTGCCGCCTACTCACATATCACAGGAAATATATTGCAACTACCGTAACAAAATACGCCAAAATCCCCCACTTGACAAAATGGGGGATTTGTGGTATAATAGATAAAATTCGTCATCTTCAATTAGCAATCCGTAACTGTACGTAAAAGCGTGTTTGCGGGGGCGTACTGGTTTCGACGGGGATTTTAAACGTAGAGATAGCCATCCGGGGTGCCAACCCCGTTATCAAGGCAAACCTAAAAACAAACGACAATAACAAATTAGCTTTTGCGGCTTAATTAAAGCCGTTGTCAGCCCTAGCCTCCCATCCGCTAGGAATCTGGCATCGATATGATGGGAAACTCTTGTACGAATCGCCTTGGTCGTGCAAGAAAACCCTAAAGGCTACCTAGGCAAGTTTTGTCGGCTTTGTACACCTAGGAAAATTTAAAAACCGACTATGATGGAAGAAGTCTTTGCGAGCAGGTCTTCGGACAGGGGTTCGACTCCCCTCGCCTCCATTTTCAGAACAAAAGGAGTGATACCTATTAGCAATATGACATACAAAAAGTTAGCGATTGCTATATTAAATGAAACTAAAGTACCAATGACGGCCATGGAAATATGGGATTATTCTAAAAAAACCAAAATTGATACGACTAAATTTCAGGGAAAGACCCCGTGGTACACTATTGGCGCGCATATTTACACTGACTTGCAAAGCAAAGGCGATAAGAGTGATTTTAAGAAAATAGCGGGTCGCCCTATCAAATTTGGGTTGAACGCATTAAGCTACAACGACTCGCAAAGCAATAACGCAATCACCGCAATCATCGACAAAAACAAGACCACTAGAAAAGAGAAAGAGCTTCATGGTCCATTGGCTTCTTTTGCCTTTTCTCAGTTTTCCGCATACACAAAAACCATTAGCCATGGAAAGTCTAAAAAAGGTTCGAAAGGAGAGAATGAGTGGCTGCATCCCGACATGGTGGGTGTTTACACGCCCAGATATGACTGGGAAGACAAGGTATTGGTGCTAAATGGTCTAGTGGGCGATACGTCCTTAAAGATATTTTCTTTTGAAATTAAGCTAAACTTGGACTTCACCAATTTAAGGCAGCATTTTTTTCAGGCCGTTTCAAACTCATATTGGGCAAATGAATCGTATTTGGTAGCTGAAATAGTTGATGATAGCCGTGATTTTAAAGAAGAACTAAAAAGACTGTCAGCATTATACGGCATAGGCATTATTAGAATTGATGTAGATGACCCGCAAGAATCCGAGATAGTCTTTAACGCTACATATAAATCACAGCTGGATTGGGAAACAATCAACAAGCTGTGCGAGCTAAATCCTGATTATAAGGGCTTCATTAATGCCATTACTATCATACTGGAGGATAAAAATAAGAATTTAAGCAGGGAAGCCATTGAAATTGAGTTTGACAAAATAGAGTTAGATTGATACTTTTAGCGAAAACAGCTTGCGGATAACTTTCAAGCTGTTTTTTTGGCTTAAAGCTCCTCCGTACAATCTTTTGGGTCAACATCAACCAAAATAATATCATCACCAATTTGTTTTATATCGTCCCAAGGAATTGAGTATTCCGTATCTCTGCCAAAAACGCCAAAAACCCGGGCGGGGCCTGGGACTATTAGTTTTGAGATTTTGCCGTTTTTTTGGTCTATTTCTAGGTCGGCGACGAAGCCGAAGCGGGTGCCGTCTTTTATATTAATTATTTCTTTTTGGCGCAGTTCGTAAATGCGTATCATAGGTTGCCTCCGAAAAAGGTGCTTGTTAATTTTATGTGCGGTACTTGAAATTATTCGTTTGCTGTGATAAAATAGATTGCAAGTTAGCATTAAATAGAGGTCGTAAATTTTATGGGCAGGGCGGAAGTTTTAACAAGAACACGGGAATTGATGCGAATATCGCTTCCCATGGCTATTGAGCATGTGTCGGTGTCGGTTATGGGCATGGTTTCGACTATGCTTATTTCCTATGTCAGCGAGGCGGCGACATCAGCTTTGGGCATGGTGGATAGCATTACACATTTAATATTGGCGTTGTTTGCGGCACTTACCACGGGCGGCACTATTGTTGTGGCGCAATATATTGGACGGGATGATAGGCGTAGCGCAAAAAGGGCAGGCGGGCAGGCGGTGCTTTTGTCTGTTGTGCTTTCTCTTGTGATGTTTGCAATTATTGCAATATTCCGCAATCAGATTTTAGGGGCATTATTTTCGCAGGCAGAGCCAGAGGTCATGGAGGCTGCCCGCATATTTTTGACTATAATTAATTTTTCTTACCCAGTTGTGGCGGTAACTTTGACTATGTTTGGGCTTATACGGGGCTCTGGGGATACATTTGCACCCATGCTAATTTCAGTCATAATGAATGCTATAAATTTGGTGCTGGGCTTTGTCCTTATACAGGGATTTGATTTTTGGTTTATTAGCATACCGAGTTTTGGCATATATGGTGCGGCTTGGGCTTTGGTTGTGGCAAAAACATTTGGACTTGTTGCTGCCTCGTGGTATATTGCTAAAAAGGCTAGGGGAATACGCCTTAATAAATGGAAATATTTTAAGCCTGACTTTAAACGGCAAAAGGCTATTTTGCGCTTTGGCGCGCCTACCAGCTTTGAAAGCGGGCTTTTTCAAGCGGGCAGGCTTCTCACTGCGGTTATAATTGTGTCAATGTCAACGGCGGCTATTGCTACTAATACAATCGGTTTTTCTATTATGAATTTTGTGAATGTTCCGGGGATGGCATTTTCCACAGGGGCAATGATACTCATTGGGCAGCGCATTGGACGTGGGCAAACAGATGACGTTGTGCGAACATCGCTATTTTCTTTGGTTGTAGGCGGTGCGTTTTTTGCCGTTTTAGGTGCAATTCTTATCGTTTTTCGCAACCCAATTTTTGCGTTGTTTAACCCGTCGCCCGAAACCATGGAGCTTTTGCCTGTAGTATTTGTATCTTATATTGTGCTTGCGCCCTTTTTGTGGCCGTCGTCCTTTGCGTTACCAGCTTGCTTGCGAGCTACAGGGGATGTGGTCTATCCCATGGTGGTTTCTATTAGCACAATGATACTTGTGCGGCTGTTGTTTAGCTATATACTTGGCATCGTCTTTGGTATGGGTATTATAGGTGTTTGGATGGCAATGTATATGGACTGGGTGGCACGTTCTGCGTTTTTTTATCCTCGTCTTTTGCGGGGCAAGTGGAAAGGCAAGGCGGTTACGAGCGAGGAGGAATGACGTGAGAAAAAGTGTAATTAAAGTTTTGATGTTATTTTGCGGTATATTGCTTATGTCGGCTTGTACAAATGGAGTTGACGAGCATTGGCAATACGACGAAGAAGTAAATTCTTATACAAATGAATACAGCACTTATAAGGAAAAGTCCGAAGAATTTGCAGAGGAAATTGATATTTTTATATCAACCATAAACATGCAGATACACGAAGACATGCCCGAATTCACTTTTCATCGTATTATTGGTGAACTTGTGTTAGAGGGTTACTGGATTGACATTCCAAGTCCAAGAGAAGTAAGCATTATTATTGAAGATGAAGACGGAAATATTATCCAAGAGATTTTTGGCTTAACCCAAACCGATTGGCAGGCGATTGAAGCGTCGGATATAACATTTGAAGATTTAAATTTCAATGGTTATTTAGATATGAGGTTGAAAAGATACCAGCATGGCGTGGGCGGATTGCTTGCAGATGAGTATTTTTGGCTTTGGGATGCAGAGCGAGCGCAGTTTGTGTTAAATGAGCAACTTATGGCGGTAGGGCAAGCTGGGCTTTCGGCAAATTCTGAAACGCAACAGATAGAAACATGGGCTCGCATGTCGCGAGGGGGATATTTTGGTTTTTATGAATGGCGGTATGGTGAGCTTGTGCAAGTTATGATGCAAACAGAGGAATTTGTGTGGCATGGCGAAGACGGCCCGTGGTATTTTCAAAGCATTGAAACCGATGTTATAACAGGGGATGCAATAACAACAATAACCCCGACAGATAGGTACGGAAATTTGCTGGATTAAAGCACATGAACTTACATATGAGGAGGAGATAGGTTTTGAGTGGTAGACTGGCAGTAAAAAGCGAAATTGGTAAGTTGCGTAAGGTTTTGTTACATAGGCCCGGGGATGAACTATCTAGGATTATCCCCGAAACTATGGAAGATTTGTTATTTGACGAAATACCCCATTTGACAGTGGCGCAGGCGGAGCATGATGCCTTTGCGGACACATTGCGCAAAGAAGGTGTAGAGGTTGTGTACACGGCAGATTTGGCGGCGGCGGCAATAAAATCATCACATGACGCAAAGCGGCTGTTTGTGGACGAGCTTGTGGCAGACAGCGGTGTTTTTGTAGGTAAATATAAGGATGCTTTGGTGGAATATTTTTTGAGCTTCGACGAGGAAAGCATCATCAAAAAGGCAATGTGCGGGCTTACATTGGCAGAAGTTGGGGCAGATATTTTTGGCGCAAGTAAAAAATTGGGGGCATTAAAGCCGTCTGAACTACAATTCATAACCCATCCCATGCCAAATTTATATTTTGCGAGAGACCCCATGGCAACTATTGGAAACGGCGTAGCAATAAGCCATATGCGGTACGCCGCCCGCAACCGTGAAACCATCTTCACAAAATATATTTTTAGGCATCATCCCGACTATGCTTTTAAGACCAAGTTTTACTATAAAAAGCACTGGGCATTTCCTCTTGAGGGCGGTGACATTTTAAATTTAAGCGATAAAGTGCTTGCCATTGGTGTTTCTCAGCGAACTTACCCCGGGGCTATTGAATTTTTAGCGCAAAGTATTTTTGCGGATGAAGAGGCGACAATAGACACCATTTTGTTGTTTGAAATTCCAAAAGAACGCTTTTGTATGCACCTTGACACAATTTTTACACAAGTGGATTATGATAAATTTGTACTCTACGCCCAAACAATGCTTAATATTCGCCCGCACCACGCCATTAAAAAACAGACAGGCGGCGGGTTTGTGGTAGAAAACAGCGACTTGCCTTTGGACAAGTTTTTGGCTAAATATTTGGAGCTTGACAATGTGGAGCTTATACCTTGCGGCGGAAACGACTCTCTTGCTGCGGCACGTGAGCAATGGAACGACGCAGCAAACACCCTTGCAGTTGCGCCTGGTGTCGTGGTATGTTATAATCGAAATGAAATTACTAATGAAATTTTGCGCCAAAAGGGCATAACAGTGCTTGAAGTGCCTTCTGCAGAGCTTTCCCGTGGGCGTGGGGGGCCAAGGTGCATGTCGATGCCTTTAATACGGGATTAGGAGGGATATTAGTATGAAAAAAATTAAAGCCGCAGTTTTAGCTTTGGCAATCGTCTTGCTTGCCGCTTGTGGCGGGCAGGAAGCGTACGAGCCAATTTTAGAGCCGCCAGAAACTGAATTAGACACACAACAAACCCAAAACCCGCAGGACGAAAATAACCTTGTGCTGAGAGAAGGCTACGAATGGTGCGATGCTTGCGGTGAGTATCATTACGAAGGGCAGGAGTTTCGCAACCAAACGCCACCGCTTAACATTCGTGAGTCCCATGAGATTGGGGAAGGATTTTTGGATGGCTTTACACGTAGACATGAAGCAACATATATTCAATGGGAAACTGACTGGGAAGGGAATGGGTTGATTTTTTGGGCGGATGAACCTTTGAGTAATATCACATTTATGTCGCTTGCTCACGACTGGCTGGAAGGGGACTCGAGGATATACTACTCCTTGCAAAATATCATTTTTTCGCTTGACGAACTGCTGGTTAATGAAGCTATAGTATTAAATGTTGGATTTGCTCACTATTTGCAAGCACACGCAGGTGTAATTTTTACAGACCAAAGCGGTAATGAACACCGTATGCTTTTGCTTGAAAGTATGCGTGGCGGTTGTTACCCGCACTATTTTTTAAGCGTTTATGAGCCCAACGAATGGTGGGTTTGGAATTAGCCAATTTAGAACCAGCGGTCAATAAGCTGCCGCACGGCTTTACGCACTGGTCTTTCGCCACTTGTCGTCGGCAGAACCACGCATGACCCTTCGGGGTCGAGCGGAACCCGCCTCCTAAATTGGCAAAAAACCAGCACGCAAATCCGCACGACCCATTATTGACCGCTGGTTCTTAATAAAACAACAGGAGGATACAAAAATGGCAGTTAATTTAAGAGGGCGCAGCTTCCTAACCCTAATGGATTTTACACCAACAGAAATACGGTATTTGCTTGACTTATCCCACGATTTAAAAGCAAAAAAGCGTGCAGGCGTTATTGGTGATAGTCTGCTACGTAAAAATGTGGTGCTTTTGTTTGAAAAAACATCAACCCGTACCCGTTGTGCCTTTGAAGTGGCTGTTTATGATGAAGGGGGCAATATTACTTTTCTTGATAGCGGCAGCTCCCAAATGGGCAAAAAAGAGAGTTTGGAAGATACTGCAAAGGTGCTTGGGCGATATTACGACGGCATTGAATACCGTGGATACAAACAAAGCGTGGTAGAAGACTTGGCAAAATACAGTGGTGTGCCTGTTTACAATGGGCTTACAGATGTAGACCACCCCACCCAAATTTTGGCAGACCTAATGACCATTGAAGAGCATTGCGCAAAACCTCTTAACAAAGTAAAAGTGGTGTTTTGCGGCGATATTCGTAATAATATGAGCTATGCTTGGATGTACGGCTGTGCAAAAATGGGTATGCATTATGTGGCGTATGGACCAGCAAGTATGGAAGTGGATGCCGAGGTTTTGGCGGCGGCACGTGCTGTTGCGGTACAAACGGGCGGTACAATCGAGGTGAGTTCGGATGAAAGTTGCCTTGTGGGCGCAGATGTTATTTATACGGATATTTGGGCAAGTATGGGTGAAGAAGACCAAATCCCAGAGCGTGTAAAACTGCTTACTCCATACAGAGTAACAACTCAAATGCTTAAAAAGACAGGTAACTCGGATATTTTATTTCTTCATTGCCTTCCTGCCTTCCATGATCTTGAAACAAAGTTGGCGAAAGAGCAAATGGAGCTTGGCTACGATATTCGTGAAGTGGAGGACGAAGTTTTCCGCAGTCGTCACAGTGTTGTTTTTGACGAAGCAGAAAACCGTATGCATACTATAAAAGCTGTTTTAGTGGCGACTATTGGGAGATAATTCTTGACAATAGTAACATTTTGTGATAATATGTTTTTGGGTGTAAGCCCTAAACGCAACCCAAAAGCAAGCGGTTGGCCGTCCCCGAAAGGGGTGATGCCATGTCGATTTACGAAGCCTTTATGATTTCGTTAGCAACAATTACTCTTGTTGTCTACATATTCGACGTATTTTCTGAAAAAAGAAAATAACCGCTAGGCCTGAGAATCGAGCGGTTATTTTACTTACCAAAGATTATGATGGTCAACCGCTTTTTGGGTTGCCTTTTATTTTACGCTATAATCTATATAAATTATAACATACGCTTGTTAGGCTTGTCAAGCATTTTTAGGAGGAAATTATGACGAATATTAAAATAGCAATTTGGGGTTTTGGCGCAATGGGGCAGGGCATGGCTCGTGCTTTATTAGGGCGCAAAGGTGTTGAAATTGTGGGGGTTTGCGACCTGTACAATGCAGGCAAAGATATGGGTGAAGTTTTAGGCGTTTCTTGCAGCAACCACAAAAAAGTGATTGTAACAAAAAATATTGACGAGGCTGTGCCGCCAAAGGGTGCTGATTTGGTGCTTTTAGCAACGGATTCTTTCACGGCAAAGGCTTTTCCGAAGCTGGAAATTCTAATTAAAAAGGGCGTAAATGTTATTACCATTGCCGAGGAGATGAGCTGGGCATGGGCGAACGAGCCAGAGCTTGCGGCAAAAATTGATGGATTGGCGAAAGAAGCAGGGGTATCTGTGCTTGGAACAGGGATAAACCCAGGGCTTGTTATGGATTTGCTTGCCGTGATATTGTCGGCTTGCATGATAGACGTACAAAAAGTTACTTGTAAACGTGTAAATTCCCTTTCGCCTTTTGGACCAACGGTTATGGAGGAACAAGGTGTAGGCTTGTCGCCTCAGGAGTTTGAAGCCAAAGATGCCAAAGGCGAAATGGCAGGACATGTAGGTTTTGCGGAGTCTATTGGGATGATAGCGGCAGGACTTGGACTTGATATTGATAAATTTGAGCAGCAAATGAAACCTATTTTAACGGATGTTGATAGAAAATCACCATACGGCTTTGCGGTAGCAGGAACCTTGGCAGGCGTGAACATGACTGCACAGGGGCTAAAAGATGGCAGGGTTGTCATTGACATGTATCATCCGCAACAAATAGAGCCGCAAATGGCGGGAGTTGACACAGGTGACTATGTTGTGCTGGAAGGCACGCCCCCTGTAAATATGTCTATAACCCCCGAAATAGAGGGTGGTCTTGGTACAATGGCGATGGCGATAAACTGTATTCCCCAAGTGATAAATGCTGATGCCGGGCTAATTTCTATGCTTGACATTCCCGTGCCTCGTGCGGTTTTGGGGGATTATCGACAGTTTGTTAAGGATGGTAAAAGGGTGGTTGTATGATATGAGGTACTCAAAGGAAAAGTTCTTAAAACAGCTTGCAATAAGTATTTTGGGTGGTGCAGCTTTTTGGGTAATTCTGCAAATTGGAGGTGTTGTTTGGCGCTCTGGTCCGGGCGTAATAAGCTCATTTATTGATGAATTTTATCGACGCGCTGCAGCTTCGGATGGCTTGGAGCTAGTTAGGATGGTTGCGCTTATAACCCTCTTCGTTGCAGCGGCAGCTTGCCTTGGATTTATGCTTGCTACAATCAAGACAAATATTGACCGTGTTCGCATGATTAAAAATAAGCTATATGTCCATGAAGATGTGGGTTGTATCGCTGTTTCCGAAGTTGAACAAAAAGGTGAAATAACGAGAGATATTAATGATTTGGAGGTGCAATGCAAACAAGGCATAGATGAGATTGTGGTGAACATAGATGAGATTGTGGTGAAATTAGAAAATGTTATGAATAAACTTGAGGATATCGAAAAAGATGCAGAACGACAGCATCAAGACGAATTGAGAAAAAAGCGCAAAGAAATAGTACGTTTTGTTCTTGGCATTTTTTCAATAGCTTTCCTGTTAGTGTACCTTTATGTTTTCTATCACGCACCAAATTCAACACGCCGTGCTTTTGAAGTGAACCTCACAATACTTACGCCACATGTTGAGCAAGAAGTGGTTGATACTTTGCGGTCGCAATGGGTTTCAATGCAAAGCAGGGAAGACCACCAACGAATTGTCGATAGGTTTAATGAAGAATTTGAATTAATTAATGAGCGAATTAAATATGAAAACGAAGAATGACTTAAGGAGTGCGATATGATAAAAAAAGGCACATGGGTGCAAATTAGAGCAACAATTTTAGAAGCAGGCGAGCGTGCCAGCGGTATTCCCGAGGATACCGCTGGCACGCCTTTGCTTATGTGGGTAAAAGGATATTTGCAGTGCGATGGCGAGCTTGGGAGTGTGGTGCAAATAAAAACCGCTACTGGACGTATGGAAAGTGGTATTTTGGAGGAAGTTGAACCCATGGTTGTGCTTGATTATGGGCAATATGTTTCGGAATTAGCGCAAATTGCGGAGGGATTATGGCGATGAGCAAAGATTATAATTCTGTAATGGCACGAAAGGGCGAAATTTTGCGACGCTCACTAGGTATCAACTTTGCGGATTTTGAGCAGGAATATATTAGCTTTGATTATGAAGCGATGATGGCGGCGGTTGGGCTTACTTTTGACGAAATAACTGCTATACAGCGAAATGTGGGCGTTGGCGAAACGCCTATGTGGGAAATGCACAATATAACAGCATTAGCAAGAAAGCACGCAAAGGCAGGCTTTGGCGCACGTATTTTTATTAAAGACGAGGCGGCAAATCCCAGTGGCTCTTTTAAAGACCGCAGGGCAGCTACCGCAGTGCATGTAGCAAAAAAACTAGGGTTTAAAGGAGTTGCGGCGGCAACAAGCGGCAATTATGGGGCGGCAGTGGCCTCCCAAGCGGCAAAGGCAGGGCTAAAATGCATAATTGTGCAAGAAACATACGACAGCCGTAAAATCGGACAGCCCGAAATTTTAGAAAAAACACGAAAATGTGAAGCTTTTGGGGCAGAAGTTATTCAAATGACTGTTGGGCCCGAGCTATTTTACAAATATTTGGCGGTATTGGAAGAAACGGGATTTTTCGCCGCTAGTCTTTACTCACCTTTTGGCATTGTGGGGGTGGAAACATTGGGCGTAGAAATTGCGCATCAAATCCGCAAAATTACAGACAAAGACCCTGATGTGGTAGTAACAACCCACGCTGGCGGCGGAAATATAACAGGAACAGCCCGAGGTTTGTTAAGGGAAAACTGCAAACCGCAAATGGTTGCGGCATCTGTAAACCTAAAAGGCTTACATATGGCAAGCGACGGGCATTTTAACCGTAAATCCTTTACTACAGGGCACACGGGGTTTGGTATACCCTTTGCTACCAACCCCGACCGAAGCGACATGCCACGTTCGGCAGCCCGTCCGCTGCGATATATGGATAGATATGTGACCGTTTCCCAAGGCGAGGTTTTTTATATGACCCAGCTTTTGGCGCAGCTTGAAGGGTTAGAGAGGGGGCCTGCCGGCAACACATCCCTTGCCGCTGCTTTTGCTATTGCCCAAACCCTGACGCAAGGGGATATTATCGTGGTACAAGAAACCGAATACACGGGAGCTGGCAAGCATATAAACTCGCAACTGTCTTTTGCACGTCAAAACGGCATAGAGATTTGTTTTGGCAACCCAAAAGATGAAATTGCAGGACAAAATATTATCTTGCCGTCATGTCCAAGTCTTATATCTCCAAAGGATGTTGGCATGGACTATATTCGCCGCTCATACATCCGTAATGCATTGGCAAAATTGCCGCAGGGTGAAATGCTGACGCAAAATGATGTGGAATTTTTGGCACAAGAGGTAAATGTGACCACGGAAAACATTTTGGCAATGGTTGAAAATAACGATATAATGTGATATAATGACAATATATGTACTACAAAGCTATATGGCAGGAGGTTTTAGAATGAAAAGAGAAGACGATTTTGCAACAAGGCGAAAACATTTGGCAGACTTGAATGACGAGCAGTTAAAAGAGAGATTTTGGAGTTTGACCCAAAAAGTGGTTGACCCGCTTTTAACATTAGGATACGAAAATACTACACCAGCTATTGAGCGCAGCGTACTTTTACGTATGGGATTTAGCTCGCTGGAAGTGGCACAAATTGTGGCAGAATGTGAAGAGCGCGGGCTTTTAGGTTATGGTGCGGGTCATGCCGTGTACAAATTGGCAAAAATGAAAAACATAACGATACGTGAAGCTGGATTGGCACTGGCAGACAGCAAACATTGGCAAGAAGTAGAAGAAGCATTCAAAACAATATAATTTAGGGGGAAAAATGATGAGCAAAATACCAGAAAACCGAAATGCAATGAAGTGTCCAAATTTTTCTAGGGGCATGAAAAAGAGTGACCAACAAATGGGTATTGCGCCGCCGCCTCATGGCAAAGAGCCTTCTGGCAAATTAATTGTGTTGCCGAGCTTTGACAATATAGCAATAAATGACTCTTATGCAGAGATTTTAGAGGCTAGGCGGTCTGTTCGTGTTTACAACCCTGACGCGCTGATGACAAAATCACAATTAGCGTATATGCTATACACCGCCTTTGGAATAACCAGCTACACCGCAAGCAATGTAGCAACATTGCGCAAAGCACCTTCTGGCGGCGCACGCCATGCATTTGAGATTTATGCGGTTGTACGCAATGTAGAGGGCTTGGAAAATGGTGTGTATCACTACCTTCCAACTCAAAATGTGGGCGAAAAAATTGTTACTATTGAATATATGGGCGAAATCGAAGACCAAGACCAAACCTTGGCAAGTATGCTTGCAGAGCAAAATTGGTCAAAAAACGCACAATGCACAATCTTTATATCATGTGTGCCTTATAAAGCCGAATGGCGTTACGGAGAGGCGGCTCATCGTGTTGTTTTAATTGACCTTGGGCATGTTGGGCAAAACATTATGCTGTCGGCTACCAGTCTTGGGCTTGGCTCTTGTTGCGTAGCGGCATTTGACCAAAAGCTAAGCGACCAAATATTGCAACTGGATGGCAATGACGAGTTTGTGGTTTATGCTATAACTGTTGGCGTTCCAAAATCTTCATAATGGAGGAAAAAACATGCTTGAACCGAATAAAAAGCTGAATATACAAGAAATTTTGCAAGATTTGGAGAATTACCGTCCTCGCCGTAAAGGCTGGACATGGCGTGAGCCTGCGCCAAATTTGCAAATGGACAAGTTTGCGTATAAAGAAGTGTCAAAACCATTAAAACAGAGCGTACCGCTTGTTACGTCGCACAATTTTGGCGGCATAGACCCACAACCGCTGCCTGTTATCACAACAGAAATAGCCAGCGGGCGTTTTGAGGACGACATTCGGCGTATGCGTATGGCAGCACATCACGGGGCAGACCACATCATGGTTATACGCACAGCGGGTCAAAGCCATTTTGAGGGGCTTATTGAAGGAACTCCGCAGGGTGTTGGCGGTGTACCTATAAGCCGTAAGCAAGTAAGGGCGCAACGCAAAGCTCTTGACATGATAGAAGACGAGGTAGGCAGACCTATAAATTACCACAGTTATGTAAGTGGTGTTGCGGGTCCCGATATTGCTGTGATGTTTGCGGAAGAAGGTGTGAATGGTGTCCACCAAGACCCGCAGTATAATGTAATTTATCGTAATATAAATATGGTACGTAGCTTTGTGGATGCTTGTGAGGCAAAAAGCCTAATTGCTTGGGCGGGGCAGGCTCAAATTGATGGTGCGCATAACGCAAATGCCACTGCCCGTGATGCATGGAAGGTAATGCCCGAACTTTTGGTGCAACACGCAATAAATTCGTTGTTTTCACATAAGGCTGGTGTGCCAAAGGAGAATATTTGCCTTTCAACAGTGCCGCCAACGGCCGCTCCTGCGCCATCGCTTTTTATGGATTTGCCTTATGCCGTTGCTCTTCGCAAATTTTTTAAAGGCTATCGAATGCGTGCGCAAATGCACACAAAATACATTCAATCCAGCACAAGAGATGCTACTGTAACCCATGTGTTAAATTTGCTCATATCTAAACTAACCAGTGCGGATATTCAATCAACAATAACCCCTGATGAAGGGCGTAATGTGCCGTGGCATATTTATAATGTAGAAGCATTGTCCACCGCAAAGCAAGCTCTTATTGGCATGGATGGCTTGATGGATATGGTGCAGCTTAAAGATGAGGGTGTTCTCATTGAGAAAGCTCGTGAAATTCAGGAACGTGCCGTGCTGTTTTTGGAAGAAATGCTGGAAAGCGGCGGATATTTTAACGCTGTGGAAGCTGGGTTTTTTGTAGACAGCGGTCAGTATCCCGAGCGTAATGGCGACGGCATTGCCCGTGACATAAACGGCGGCGTTGGCGCAGATACCGTCTACAAGCGTGAGAAGAGCTATTTTGCACCAGTTACAGCCCATTACGGCTATAATAATGTAGAGCAATACGGTGCAGACCCACAAAATCCCGCCGCATTAATTGGCGGAGATACATTACAAGACCCATCAAAAATAATTTATATTGATGAATTGGATGACACGGATAATGTATACGAGCGCATGAAACCTGTTGAAAAATTCCACCAAGGCAGTGTTTTGCGTCCAGAAATGGAATGGATGGCAGACGGCACTGTTTTGGTAAATTTGATGTTCCCAACCAGTTTAAAAGTGGCAGAAGCGGCGGCACTCGAAGCGGCAAAGCAAATGAATTTGAAAGATGCTGAAGTTGTCCACAGCGAGGTGCTTCATGGCGCAGAAGGTACTCGTATTGAGCTTAAGGGCAAGCTGAATATTGACATAGATGTGTCGAAATTGGTAATCGCCCCCGAGCCTGACTTGCTGCACGAAGATGAGATTTTTGCCGCCATTACCGCAAAACCTATGACCGTGGTTTGCGGCACTATTGGGCAAGACGAACACAGTGTGGGCTTGCGTGAAATCATTGATATAAAGCACGGCGGCATAGAAAAATACGGCATAAAGGTACATTACCTTGGGACAAGTGTGTCTGTTGAGAAACTCGTAAATGCCGCAATAGAGCTTAACGCCGATTCGATTTTAGCCTCAGTAATAATATCTCATGACGACATTCATTATAAAAATATCGCTAATATTGACCGCCTTGCACGAGAAATGGGTGTTCGTGATAAACTTACCTTTATAGCGGGCGGCACTCAAATAACCCCCGAAATTGCCACACAAAACGGTGCAGATGCTGGCTTTGGACGTGGCACAAAAGGTGTGCATGTAGCATCGTTTTTGGTGAAAAATCGTATTTAACAAGGAGAATTGAAATGAAAAAAATTAGATTATGTGTAATTGCTGCGATTGCCGTGTTTTTGGCGGCATGTGGCGGTTCAAATCAAGAAGAAAACGACAACGTAAATAATCAAGATGACGAAGCAGATACAGCCACTTCATCAACTCTGCATGAAGACAATACCGCTGACATCCTAACAACCCCTGACTTTGGGGATTATTCAATAATTGTAAATGGTACAGGCACTTCATACAGTTTTTACACAGCAGACGGTTACGACTTACCAACTCATGTATCTTTTGGTGTAATATATTATTTGGGATTGGATGTTATTTCTGCTGGCTCACAAATGCAAATAAACTTTGAAGACGGAAGAAGCGGTGTGGGACTTTCTCTCAAAAACTACCTTGCTTTTGGTGATGATGTAGTGCAGGTAGGTGCAGACGATGCTTTTATGGATGCAGAAAATAATTTTGAAGTTTATCTTCCTATTTCCTTGTTTAGAGAACTGGGGTTTGCGGCTTATTATGAAAATGGGCGAGTGTTCATTTATGGAAATTAAAACCGAGCGGCTGACTTTGCGCCCTCTGGACAAAAGTGATTTGAATACTACCCATGAATATGCAAGTTGTCCTGAAAATGGTATGTTTATCGAGTTTTTGCCAAACAAAACCTTGGAAGATACAGCGGATTTTTTGCAATGGGTGTCGTCCCAATGGCAAAGCGAGGGTCAAAAAGCCTATGAATTTGCTGTTTTGCTGGACGGCAAGCATATTGGTGCGGCTTCTATAAATTTGGCACAAGATGGCACAGCATCTGTTGGATGGATTATTCACAAGGATTATTGGGGCAAAGGTTACGCCACAGAAGCCGCGAAAGAGGTGCTAAACTTCGCTCTTGAAACACTTGGTATTAAAAAAGTGATTGCTACATGCGACTATCGCAATATTGCATCCATAAAAGTCATGGAAAAAATTGGGATGAAATTTGATAATGGGGATATGTTGCGTAGCTACAAAGACGGCGAAAAAGATGTGCAGGAGCTAATGTATTCAATACAAATATAAGACTTTGGAGGTTTTTATGTCCCGCAAAAAATTATTTATAATATCATTCTCGTCAACGGTGGTTTTAATCGCAGTTATTCTAGGTATTTTCGTACTGATTGCAAATAATAGAGTGGATGAATACGACGAGCAGGTGAAATTGCAGCTGAATTTGGAAAATTTGCCTGAAAAATTTGCTATGCAGCCAGAATGGCTGCCAGAGCCTTCGGTACATTTTGCCCGTCTTGCATTTGTGGGTGATATTATGGTGCATCAAGAGCAGCTTAATGCAGCTAGAGTTTCGCCGGGGGTCTATGATTTTAATTATAAATTCCGCTACATATACCCATTTTTGCAAGGGGCGGATTTTACCCTTGGCAACTTGGAAACAACCCTTGTACCGCCGCACCGTGGCTTTGCGGGTTGGCCGCTGTTCCGCACTCCCGCAAGCATGGCGGATGCTCTTATAAACGCTGGATTTGATATGGTTACAACGGGTAACAATCACAGCTTTGATGATTTTGTTCCGGGGGTTCGCTCTACAATAGAGCTTCTAAACGAGGCAGGGCTGGCGTTCACGGGAACTTTTTTGTACCCCGAAGACCGCTATAATGTAACAATGGTAGAAGTAAACGGTTTTACATTTGCAATTATTAGCATGACATATGCTACAAACGGCATAGACCTTGGGCATTACAATTATATGGTTAAAATTATTTATCACGACCTTGTAGAGCAGGCTACCATTGACTATGACCTCATTCGGGACAGCATTGCCCGTGCAAGGGCTTTAAATCCCGATTTTATTATAATGTCGCCGCATATTGGCTTGGAATATTATGGAACAATGGGACAAGTTGGCGCAGGGCATAGATGGGACACCTTTAATTGGCACAGCGACGGCCGCTGGTGGAATTGGATGCGCACTTTGCATTTTATGCTTGAAGCGGGCGCAGACATCATCATGTCCCATCACCCCCACACATTACTACCTGCCGAATTTGTCTACATCGCAAACGGCGACGGCACATACCGCAGAACTTTCATTGCATATTCTATGGCAAACTTTGTGTCGGCACAACGCACACAACCACGTGAAACCAGTGCAATTTTCTATTTAGAATTTGGACGTGGCAGGGATGGAGTTGCATACATCTCTCGGGCAAGCTACACCCCAATTTGGGTGCGCCAAAACGACCCAACCCGTGCAGGGCTGGACTTTACCGTGTTGCCCATAGAGCAAACCCTTCGCCGTGTGGACAGTGGTGTTGCAACGCCAGACTTGCGCCCTCAAGACATCACAAGGATGCGCCAAGCCCGCCTTGACGTAACCCATATGCTTTCAGGTGCGCCAATTCCCGCTCAATATATGCTGGACGAATACGACATTACACGCTGGCGATATATAGAGCAGATGCCGGGGTTGCCCACTTGGGGAACTTTGCCTTGGAGGTAGGTATTAAGAATAATTAAGGGGACTTTGACCATGGAAAAATCAAATGATAAGAATATTAATATATCTCCAGTGCCAAAATTTGTTGATACTGCATTGGTTAATATTGCCGATGCACCAACAAAGCAGATGGGTTCGACCTTTGCAGATATTTGGTTTCTAGTATTTGGTGGCATAGGTCAAGTGGCGGATAAAAGAAGGATGAAATATGCGACTGCTCTTGATAGTTATAGTAAGGAGTTAAATAACAAAATATCCGCCATACCCGAAAGTAATCGTATAGATGCTGATATACAAATTGTAGCACCAGCACTTGAAGCGTCAAAATATTGCATAGAAAAAGAAGAATTAAGAGAGATGTTTGTGAATTTAATTGTGTCGTCAATGAATAATGAGAAAGAGAGTGTGCTTCATCCAATTTTTACCGATATAGTAAAGAAACTCTCTCCTCTTGATGCTAAAATATTAAACATCATTTCTTTTGAAGATTCGAACGATGACGGAACTGAAGAGTTTTTGGGCAAAATCGAACTCAAAGAATTAGCGTTTTCTATTGCTGTTATTCAGAATTTGGGACTTGTGCAATTCAAAGATTTTGAAACTAATTCGGATGAAGTCTCCCTTTTGGATAAGAAGCACAAGATTTTAAATCTCCTTCCAGAAATCGATTTATACTTTGAAAATGTTCAAGATAATTTTACATTGAACTTTGTTCTTAATGTGGTTGAAAAAATTATTTATGATTCAGGAATGGGTAAAAATACCAGGAACTCAGATGACCTCAAAAAAATGCTAGGCCTTACCCCGCTTGGAGAGCGATTTAAGACAATTTGTTTGGGCGGGTGAACACAACTTGTACCATTCTTGTAATCTCAAAAGAAAATCAATACAAAAAATAGGAGGACAAAATCATGTCAAAAGAAAAAGTTTTGGAAGCATTGCAAAATTCGGGTGAAGAAATGATGGATGCAAAGGGAATTATGGCGGCGACTGGCTTGGAGCGTGCGGATGTGGACAAGGCAATTAAGGCATTGCGCAAAGAAGAGCTTGTTGACAGCCCAAAAAGATGCTTTTATGCGGCGGTGAAGTAGATGCAACTTTGGATGGCAGTAATAGTTATACTCATCATTAGCCCGCTTTTTGGGCTTTTGATGGGGTTGCAATGGATAACAAAATCG
>Ga0123352_10005030_pt1 | contig 19741 bp, 11 predicted proteins | sample TergutLab28metaG_FD_89700 | JGI IMG/M metagenome (GOLD analysis project Ga0123352, IMG submission 89700) | Labiotermes labralis P1 segment gut microbial communities from Petit-Saut dam, French Guiana - Lab288 P1 | ecosystem: Host-associated > Arthropoda: Insects > Digestive system > Gut ... | reverse complement strand
TTATAGTGTTTCTTGCCTCTTTTTCTTGTAATTCCCGGGGGTTTTTGGGGGGGAAAAAAGGGGGGGGGGGGGGGGGCGTGAGGCTAACCACACACGACCACCCAGTGTCGTAGTTACAAATACGCATTTATATCGTTGCATTTAATTTAGGAGACGAATACGTTCACATTGATCTTAACAAATCGTGAAGATGCAATGTGAACAAACGTGGCTCAGAGTCTTGTTCAGTTACCTAATGTGATATTAAACAAATGAAGTTGAAAGCTGTCCCGTATCATTCCAAGCAAGCACTGTGGGTAGGTGACACTACAGATCCATGCATAATCAATCTCGGCGCTAGAAAGGGGTGGGTAGTGGACGCCACATCCCTCCTGCCTTACCCCCGCGAAAGATTCCAGTACGCATCGTATAGGAACCTGGGTGGGCCTCATGGTTTGTGTGTAGGTTTCCGGAAAAAACTGTCCTCGCAAACCTCAAACCCCGGACCCTCCAGCTCCTAGCGAATCTCTCTACCGACTGTGCTATCCCGACCCTAGTTGCATATATAGGATAGTTCATTGGTATAGTGCTTCCAGGGATTGAGAATGCGTTCTTCTTTCAGACCTTACCTGGGTAGGTTTTCCCTTTCACCTGAGGACAGAAACAGCTCCATGTTCGAAAATTACTGTTTCTTTTTCGAATCGCCTATGAGGCGATGGAAGAAGTCCAGAAATCCAGTAATTCTAAGCATAAATACGTACGTATAGACGTCATCCAAACCTGTTTACATGCGAACCGAATTGCAGGATAAGAATATCAGCCCCTATATTTTACGCAGTTGAATGGAAATGTCTACGAAACTTGAAAGAAATAGCTGAGAGAGGCTCTTATAAATGCTTACGTAGCAGGAAAAAGGTAATATATGAGGCCTTTTCACGTTTCTACAAGATATCTTCCATCTTTCTCCACTTTGTGTTATATCCACAATTGGGATCATAACCCATGTCTTTCAATCTTTTGTACTCCATCCACAGTCGTTATGGGTGTCATGAAATAGCCATCCTGGCCGAACCTTCTTTATAGCAAACAATGATATTACCCACCGACTATCGGGTCTGAATGCCGTCTCTGTAGCTCGTGCAGGGTGGCCCATTGTTCTCTATTGGTAACATAAATAGAAAATGAAAATGATAATTCCTGCCCTAAGAACATCACAGCACAGCACAGCCAGCAGATTCGTCACTGTTAACCTTTTAAAGCCTACTGGTTACGTGTTGCACCAACCGGTTTAACATTCAACAATTGTACACTCTGTCAACACTGTATTTATGTGTTTTCTATTTATCTGAGAATAAAGAGCGACTTGTGCCACTTACAGCATAAACTGATTGGTTTTTATAACTGAGTTGAAAAGTTTTTACAGCGCGGTACGAATTGGGTTTTTAAATAAAGCAGTCCGCACTTCGTCTTTAAAGGGTTAAGGAACTAGGTTCATATTTTGTCTGCGGGAGAAGAAGAGTGTATAATAAGAATACTGGAAACGGTTAATAAGGAAATGGAAAGGATGTGGAATGTAGACGAACGACCCTAATTTGTTGTGTCATCCCCCACTGACGGAATTGAGAAAACCACCATAATCCTCAAACAGAATAGCCGGTCTTGGACTGGGTTATGACAGCAGGACATGCTAAAGCGGAGCAGGACTGCTACCCACACATAGGCGATGACCGGAAATGACATAGTTTCCTCTCCGGGTTTTATCAATATATTTTACTTCAATATTAGATGGCTATCTTTATCACTATCTTGTTCCAACATAAAAACGAGGAAATAATGCAACAGTGTTTTAAAACATTGAGAAGCACCCCCCTCCCCCGCGTTTTAAGAATTAATTTCCCTAAGTTTGCAAGAAATTATGTTTCACGCAGCATGTTAGACGACCTAGATATATTCCAGCCTTCAGATTATGTTGATCAAGCAACTTCGAGATTGATTTTCAGACATTTTTTGGGATCCTAGTCAAGGGGAATTAAACCCTTTTCACGGCTTGTACTTAGCTAAGCAAAAAATGTGGCCTATGTACCATAAACGTTTAACATTATCGTCATGGTTAAAAAGACACAAATTTTCGGAAGCTCTGTCTATGCTTTCGTCTAGTTAATATTACGAACCGGCACTGTTCAGCCAATTAGATTAAATTCTAAGCCCAGCTTCCGAAACTTTGACGTCCTTACCGAAAAGGGAATATTCACAATGTCTATTCGATTTTTTATCCCCCTTTTAATAACACACTACGCTTACAAGCCTCTAGAGTTACTCAATATAAGAAGCAAGGTCTTTGTGGAGGATCGAACAATTTCTCAGTTACTCAACAAGTTCCCCGTGTTTTATACAGAGGGAAATTTCATTACTGAATTCAGAGCAGCCTGTGACTTGCCACAGTTCTGCCCTTAATTGGTCCACTCTACATCCTCCAAACACATCTTAACCTTATCTCTCCATCTACTTCTATATCTTCCGACTGATAACTTTTTTCAGGCTTCCCCTCAAAAGCCATGCTAACATATCTCTTTTCCCCCAAAGCTCCGCATTCCCAGTCCATCTCATTCTTCGCTTCATCGCTCTAATAATGCTTCATGACGAGTACCAATCATGAAGTTGTCAATAATACGACTTTCTCCTGCCTCATGTTCATTCCAACTTAGTCCTACATATCTTTTCACGCCCTATTCTCGAACATCCTCAGCATACATTCCTCCCTTAATGTGAGGGGACAACTTTCACATCCACATTGAACAGACAAAATCGTAATTCTGTATGTTTTAATAATTAACTTTTTATATATCAAAAAATATTCTGGACTGAATGTTAGAAGACATTCCTTAAGCTCAACCTGCCCTTATAAATTCAATTTTAGTTTGTTACACTTGTTTCCAAATAGACCTTTCTGAAATTCTTCACGATTTATGAGTATTAACTACGTATCTTTAGGTTCTGTAATATAATATAATATGAAATATATATATATGATAGAGTCATACACAACTTTTTATTTTATTAGATTATATCAGGTTATAATTCCAGCTACATGTTTCGGCCCAATTGTACGGCCATCTTCAGGCTGCTCTTTGAGTAGGTTTAGTGTGCAATTGATAATGCTTTCAATTTACGAGACTTCGTATTAAAGAATTGGATAAAATAATTGTGGTATATTATATAAAAACTTAGGATCTCGTAAACTGAAAGTGTTATCAATTGTACACTCCACCTACTCCAAGATCAGCCTGAAAATGACCCTACAATTGGGCCGAAACATGTAGCTGGAATTATAACCTGATGCAATCTAATAAAATATAAATTTGCGTATGACTGTATTTTATATTTTTTATGTTATATTTTAGCATATTCAAGACAATGGGGATGTCTCACTTGAAAATTAGTGTTCTGATTTTTCACTCAATATATTCACGAGACGTGAGCATATACAGCACTTTCTGTTAAAACGCAATGGTTGCATTTTTGTGAGACTTCTCGACGTAGAAAATCGCATAATGAAAATCTTGTGTATAAGGATACTATACGTGTTTATTGTACGTTAGGTACTAATTTTTTAAATGCTTATTTTCACAAGCAATTTGTAATTTAAAACCCAAAATACTGTAGGTTAGCAATAGTTATTCGGCTACCCGTCTCCACGTCCGTCACATTTACTACATCTCGGCACAGATATATTCTCCCTCTGCGTGAGAAGAAGGAAATCACTTGAGAGGGACAGACAACTCCGAGAAGCTTCAAGTTATTGAAGTAGCAGCTCCCAGCGGCCCACTTTGCTAGGCTCCTGCACTCTTTGGTGCTATATAAGACCAACACATGTCCTATAACCACCCTGCTAAGTCGACGTGAGGGAAAGTCGTAGTACTAAAGTCGAAACCCTTAAATTTAAAAGGTATTTATTAGAGAGAAAAGAAAACTGCAGGCAAACGTAATCTCCTAACTCGACTCAGAAAGAATGCCCACGAGGGCAGCTCTTTCCTGTCTTCCAAAAAGAAGCAAGGACTTTCCTTCTCTGACAAAAATCTCACACATCTGAGATGTGGATCGTCGTAGAGATTCTCGAAATATACGTTCTGGGGATTGATAAACATTTTTCTTCATAAATTCATAACAATTTAAACTAGCACACAATCGCAAGTTTAATTTATATAAATGTGTTAGGCTGTCGCAGAGGTACATTTGTCTGCATGTACAATTTACACCACTCTATGAAGTGTTCGGGGCTGCAATAGCGTAGTCGATATGAAAGTTCGCTATAGGCTGGCTGGTCCAAGGTTTGAACCTCCATGGGGCAACAAATTTTTCCTTCTCCTGACTGGCGCTGGGCTCAACCCCATCTACAATGTGTAGAGCAGCCCTTTCCAGCGGGTAAATTTGCCGGGTGCATGGCGTTGCCCCCCCCCCACCCCCTGTAGCACCAAGACTAAGAAAGGGTACAGCTATACCTCTACTATTTCTTTCTGTGACTTATATGGCATGTTATGAGGTGACCTTTATTCACTTTTACCTTCACCACGCAGATGTGGGGTTTGCAGAATGTCACCATGTGTTATTAAATTGGACATTAGCTATGATCTTTTCCCAAGTGTAGACCTTGAAGATTTTGCTGCAAATCTTAAATTGGAGCAAAATATTCCATCGTTATTTATTGCCTTCATCTTGTCCTCTCTTCATAACTACAATAAAGTTTAAAATTTATACACGCCTGCAAAAAGACAGAACAGTAAGACATGTATTCATTAATAATTTTAAGTACTGATTTACAAATCCTTTCCAGTTGAGCATTTATCAATGTTATTATTATTATTATTATTATTATCATCATCATCATTAACATTACCATCATCATCATCTCCTCTATATAGTGTATTTATACTTAAATTCCTGAGACAAATTATATCCTTAGGGAATACAGTGTTGCAACTATTCTGTTGTTACTATTCATGGTGCTTCTATCTTTAGTTTCAGTGTTGAATTATTATTATTATATGGCTCTCTCTTGTCACGGGTCTTTTCTTCCTGGTACTTCTCTTGAACCAGCGGTGATCCCCACCGCTTAACCTTCAAGCTTCACACTGTAGTACTTTCCGTATTATGTGTGATGTTCGAAGTATAGCGTCTTTTGTAATGATTCTATCGAATGTTTTCCTGGTACAGCTTATAGATTTTTCCTTAAGCTTCTCTTTACTGTTCCGGTGGTTCCAGTTATTACTGGTATAATCGTACATTTCAGGTTCAACATTCGTTGTATCTCTATACACAAACTCTTGTATTTTAACTTCTTTTCCGCTTCCTTTTGCACTCCATTTCCGTCTGCGGGTATTACCACATCCATCAGTGTGTATGTTTTCTCTTTTTTGTTTTTAATTATTATATCTGGCCTATTTGCTAGAACTTCTCTGTCTGTGTGTACTGCTTGATTCCACAACGTTGTGACATATCCCTCTTCATACACTGGCTTGGGCATGTGTGTGCAATTTGTGTGTGGTTTCAGTGCCTAAGGCTTTGCATATTGAGTAATGCAAATGGGGACAAACTTTATCGTGTCTCATTAAGTATTCCTTTTTCACCAAAATGGGGCATCCTGAGGTTAAATGGTCAATAGTTTCTACATGTTGTGTATATAGCCGACATTTACTCTCAGTTTCTTCTTTCAAATTATTATTCTTAAAATATTTTTACCGATTGCTTGGTCTTGAACTGCTACTGTTGTACTTTCAGTTTCTCCCTTGATGTCTCCAGACTTAAGCCAGCGGTATGACTGTTCAATGTCCACCAGCTTTTCATCTAAGTTATGTTGCAATTTTCCATGCATCCTCTTCCCTTGTCATCTTTCTTTTGTTTTCTCCGCTATGCTGTCCTTCGTTTTTCTTGTTTCTCTCTGTACTTCTGGCTTTAGGCGTCTAGCTGTCTGTAACGATGCTGAGTCAATGTTGTGTTGGTGTGTTCTGACAACCTGTATTAGTGGGCCTACCTTTCTGTCCACATATTCCACAAGTTTTGAAATTTTTACTGCATGGGCTGCTTCGAACTGCATCAGGCCCCTTCCTCCCTGCTTTCTGGGAACATACAAGCGATCTACATCTGCCTTTTGGTGATGCAGTCCATGAATGGTTAGTAGTTTCCTCGTTTTCCGGTCTAGCTTTTGCAGTTCTACTTGGTGCCAGTTAACATTTCCAAAATTGTATCTAAGTACTGGTACTGCCAATGATCCAATTGCTTGAATTGTATTCTTTGCACTTAATTCTGTGCCCAAAACTAGTCTCAATCTCCTCAAGCATTCCTTCTTCAGCTTTTCTTTCTCATTCTTATGCTATATGCCAAAACTCTCTTCTATGTCTAAATACTTATATGCTTTTCTCGGGTCCAGTTCTTTAACGTCGTTCTCAAATGTGCTTCCTACATGCATTTTGCTTTGGACACTACCTCTTTTTAAACATATTCTTGCACATTTTTCTAAAACAAAATTCATATTTATATCTTTGCTAATTGTTTGCACAATTTTCTTTTCATTCTTCAAATCATTCTCATTTCTACCTAGCAGTTTCAAGTCATCCACATACAACAAGTGACTTATTTTCCTCTCAGTTCCATGTACTTGATAACCACAATCAGCTCTGTTCAGCTTGTTTTTTAATTGAATGAGTGCGACGCAATAGATTAATGGCGAAAGAGTGTCCCCTTGGAATATTCCTCTTCGTATCTGAATGGGTTGTGACTGCATTACTTTCTGCTTTGTTTTTAAAATAAGCCTTTTGTTCCATTTCTCGATAAATAGTTTACAAAATCTGAAACTTTACTGTTCACTCCTACCAATACTATTGACTTTTCCACCCAGCTATGTGGAACGCTATCAAATGTTTTCTGGTAATCAATCCAAGCTATACTTGAATTCTTGTCCCTTCTCCTGCAGTCCTCATATATTGCCTTTGATATCATTAATTGATCCTTGTAACCTTTACTTCCCGGGTGACATCCTTTTTGCTCTGCTGGCAGTAAGCTCTGCTCTTCCAAATGTATGGAGAATCTTTTAGCTATTATTCCTGTTAGGGTTTTGTGCATAGTCGTTAAGCATGTAATGGGTCGGTAGTTTCTGACTTCCTTGCTGTCTCCTGATTTTGGCATCAAATAAGTCATTCTTGTGGTCAGCCATTCAGGTGCCTTCTCCGTTTGCTCTATTATTGAATTGAAGTTTTTTGCAATATGCCTGTGAGTAGATGGGAAAGCTTTAAGCCAGGAATTTTGCTTATTATTATTATTATCATCATCATCATCATTATTGACCTAATCACACATCTCAACATCTACCTCCTGGGAAGCCTTCACCTATCCCCAGACTGTCGGTGGCAATAATCTCAGTCGGGTGAAGGAAATTCCTCCTATCCTATAAGGTTAGTGGGCGTGTCCTATGCATTTTCAAACTTCATGATGTGTATGTAAATATACTGCCTTAATTCCACTCGTAAGATGTGTTTGGTTAAACCTACATGGGCTACTCCAGACATTTTAGGATTCTTTTGGTGGCCACTCTTTATGCTGAGATGACGAAGGGGTTTTTGACACTTCCATAATTTTTTTATTTTCACAGCCAATTAGGCATATTTAGTAACATTCTCTGTTTAATTTCTGAGTTGTCAAATGTAGCTGCGGATGTTTATAGGTAAATTCAGCATGAAAAGAGTGTCTTCATCCTGTTTGTGGGTTATTCTTGCGCCGGTTAACGCAGTAATATGTGCGCTTTACTTCAATGTTCATTTCTAACGACCATTTAGTGAGCGCGGAGCTATCTCTTCTGCGAGTATTCCCCCTTGCGTGTGACAAGTTGGCATATTGTTCGTCGCCTCTTCCTGGTTCTCCACATCCTTATGTTCATATTGTGCTGTCAATTGTTGTAGGAAAGGTACCGGCCTTCTCAGCTACCTGCCACGTTTCCCGCAAACCGTCGTGCCTAGAACGGACCCCAGGCTCTCCCTGGCGAGCACCAGGCAGCGTCTCCGTTTTCCATTCTTTATTTGACTCCATCTACCATTGGTGCTCCGTATCGTGGTGAAAACGGCCCTTGATCATTTTTACGACCCGTGGAACCACGTTGGGAGTATTCTAACCTGCTAACCACACGGGAGTTGTATTATTATTATTATTATTATTATTATTATTCTGACACTACAATCCGTCATGATCGTTACGTCTGCTAGTAACGCCCCCACTGGTGCCGATCCTGCGACTTTTGTCTCCAGTATAACTATCGTAACATTCATCGGCCTAACGTATCCAGCTTCTACAGAGTCGCAAAATAATCCACAAGAATTTCGTCACCTTCGTTGTCAAATTTAAAAAAGTATCCTTTCTTAAATCTCCCTCAGTAGGGTTATTTCTGGTTCAGGACATGGCAAGACATGATAGGCAATCACATATTGTTTGGAAGAGTGTATTTCAATGCTTAAAAAGCGAATTAAATTTCGCGTAAGATGCTGTATCAACTGCAGAAATTATACACAGTTGAAAGGCATGAAACGGCGACCGTACAGCAAAGTGAAAGAAAGGGTTCATAACCTTTTACCAAGTATTGTCCTCACATTCACTTGGAGGGACAACGTAAAGCCTTAGCCAGGTACGTCAACCGTAAACTTCTTCACCTGTCCCGTGATACTATGAATGTTATTAACGTCATCAAGTAAAGTTTTGTGAACACCAGGAATCCTTAGCACAAGTTGGGTTTACAAACCAGGACAGTGCACTTCATATAGAAACGGCGTATAAGAGGAATTTATCCTTACAGGGACTTCACACAAGCTGTTTACAGTAAAGTCGACACTCTTTGCATTGAGAAGTAAATACAAACCACGTGAGAAAATACGCTAGGATACAGACAAAATCAGAAACGGTGTTGGAATGACATGCTAGAATGGCGCATGCGAGAAACGCATATTTACCTCTCTCTACACTCAAACAAGGTAAATGCAGGGAAGATCTATCGGAGATAAGCTTCATTATACATAAAATTACATTTTCTTATTACAGTAAAGTAAATTCTTGTCCACTCAATAAAGACATGGGGGAGTAGAGTTCTAGCTCCCCTTATTCCTAACCTGGCCCTAGATAGAGCTGACTGATCAACTCAGGCCCCCGGAACTTCCCCCCCCCCCCGAACGATCTTTGGCGATCTGGATAACAGAAAGGCCTCTTGTCCCCTACAGAATTCAAACCCCACAACGTTCAGAACCGACTACACTATCGCGGCTCCATTTATTGGCATGTTATTTAATAAAATTGTTATGATTACAACAGCGTGGAAATGAAAAAACGGATTATGTTGAATAAGTAAGGTTTCCCAACCTGTAGGTTTGTGTTATTCAAGCACTTTTCTTTCGCCTGGAATTAGCATTTGATAGACATAATATCAAACCGATGTTAATAGAGTCAGTCAGTGAGTGGTGAGTGAGCCAGACGCAGTTGAGGAGATAAGTTGACATGCAATGGCAAGGACTTTAGAAATTCGGTCCCGAGGAGAAGGTTGTAGTGTGGCTTCATTTTTATGGGTGAAATATTTTTCCACCATTGAAATTTAAAGCTTTTGGTATACGTTTGGAGTGACATCATAATGAGAGAGTATGACGTCAGAAGGTTTTTCAGACAGCCCAAACATTTTCGACTAGATAACTGTGATAATTTTTGCTCCTGAAGGCACAACACACCTCCGTGGGAAGCGAACTCAGCACAAGTGGATTAGCTAATTTTGGAAGAGCAGTAAGTTGAAATGCGAGATATCTGCTATATTCCACAATAAAGAGGACGTGACAATGAATGTTCTGGAATGTTTGCCTTAGCAAGATCTAAATTTCAAACGCGACATGATTTAGAAGCTCATGTCAAAATGCTTGATTTTAGGCTTCCGCCACGAAGTAGATGAGAACTGCGCTCTTCTGGGCTATTACGCAGCGAGTAGTAGTAATTTCTTACCGACGTTTCGGGACAACCTATCGGTTACATTATGAAGGTCAAGAGTCAGGATTCTTGACCCTTGAAGACTGGCCCCGTACATTGTACCAAAACGTCGTTAAGACATTACCAATACTCGATGCGTATTAACCCATAAGAGCGCAGTTCAAATGTCAAAACATAAATAAGTCACCAAAGTGATTGGGGATTACGTTGAAAGATGATACTTCAGTAAAATTAATGGGCTATACTTCACTTTACAATGACTTCTGATTTAATCCATATGAGCGAGGGAATTTGCTAACTGCAAATTCTCCGTAACCTGTGGTCTCACATAATGTCCAAATCTTATTCTCTTTGCAACAAAAGACATAATAGTGGCACAAATATAAACCCGAAACATTCTCAAGCTAACTGTGCATTTGTTGTGTTGCGGGTCCATATGGCAATCAGTTTTCAGTTGATTTTCTTCCAGACAGTATGCTATAGAATGTTCCGCATCACAGCTGCCGTCACTCGTAGACCGTTCCCTAGTTCAGGCAGTTAGTGGTCTCTTTAGTATGGTAAGCACTCGTTTAAAATCAGTCAATATTTGCGTTACGTACGCTCTGCAGTTAAACGTTCAATCATCTTTTTACTTTTCCCACAAATGTAGTAGACATTATATCAACTCCTCACCAAGCCTTTCTGCACACTGGTGTTTCTGAGACGCTTCTTTTTCCACAAAACTCCCCTCAGCTTACGTCATGCTGTAAACGTACTGTGAATAAGAGATTTACTAAACTTTTTTTATGAATAATATGTAACTGTTCTTATTTATTTATGTGAAATCAAGAAGAATTGGATGGGCGGGACATGCAGCACGTATGGGGACACCTGAGAGAAAATGGCCACTTGGAAGACCCAGGCGTGTATGGAAGGATAATATTAAAATAGATCTTCAGGAAGTGGGATGGGGGAATGGCCTGAATCATTTGTCTCAGAATTGGGACATGCGGCGGGCTCTTGTGAAAGCGGTAATGACCATTCGGGTTCCATAGAATGCGGGAAATTTCTTGACTAGCTGAGAATCAGTTAGCTTCTCAATCAGACTCCGTTCCACGAAGTATTTATTTATGTAGGTTTTCAAGTTATTGCTCACGTGAATCCTAAGATTATGGTCTTCTCCAATGTGATGCTGTGCAGTTTCTTACATATAGATAATTTTTTTTATAAACGTGCTCTCTCTATCATCAGGATATCAACATAACTGTAGTCTATATTACACACTGTATTTTCTTCGTATGTAAAGGTATTCTTACTTGTTAGTTCAAAATTCCTTCGCTATTTTCTACGCGCTGCACCTAAAGAATTTCATACAAATATCTTCTGAATCTAAGCAAGCCTTTCGAATGTGATGAAACATAACAAATGAAAAAGCATAGAGCCACGAAGTGACAGCAGTCCTGATAAATTAGTCTTAGCAGCCTAACTTATTTCTCTTGTAACTTCCAATAACATTGATTCTAAATGTTTGCTGCAAATGAAAAGCGCATCTTTTATTTCGTTCCCTCGTCCTTCACCACCATATTTCTGTCCTTTATCCCTTTTCTTACTTTCAACGTCTTTCCCTAATTTCTCCTTTAAAACTGATAAATAATTTACAGTTTTTCTTCACACAACGTAGATTCAAGCATGCAGCAGCCATCTGTAAAATTACGTGAATACTATCGGTAATTTTCTTGCATAGTTTAGTTTTCTTGTAGCTGTTACTATGTATAGGGTGTCCATAACATCATCTAAGCGTAAATTGAGTTCTGGATATGTTGCCACATACCATTACAATAGTGAGCACATTTTAGGTGTATACGATATAATTGTTGATTGAGGTTCTGCTTTTTGCAGTAGAAAATTTTGATTTCTTGATTTGTCCCGTATTTGATCGCATTTGTTGTGGTCTTCTTGTCTTTTGAATTTTTTGCCGTTGACTTTGATGTTGATGTAGTTTGGTTTCATATGATTAATTTTACTGATTGTATTAAACCATATTGCGGCATTTGCTTTAGTAATTTTAGTTTAGTGTTCTTTGATAATACTTTCGGTGTAACTATAGATACAGTCTGTCAACCACAAACAGATCCCTTCTATGGTCAGTGTTCAATTACATTACGAATTTTAAAAGCAGAATTTCGCAGAATTTTGCCTTATAATATTGGTACAGAATATGTTATTTCAGGCCTCCGCCACGAAGTAGAATGATAACTGCGCTCTTCTGGGCTATTACATAGCGAGTAGTGGTAATGCTTTGCGAATATTTCGGTACAACCAATCGGTCCCATCTTCAAAAATCAAGACGTGACCATGTCCCAGTACATTTTATTACCAATATTAAGAATTTAATATATATATATATATATATATATGTGTGTGTGTGTGTGTGTGTGTGTTCAAGAGTGTTAGTTGCTGCTTGTTGGCATTGTTTGAAATTATGAAGCTTGGTAAGAACACGTTCAAGTGGATGGCCAGTTGTTTCTCACCGGCAATTACCAGGTTATTTCCCAGGGCCGACCGTGTGAGATCTGTAGCGGACACAGTGGACCTAGTTCCGGTTATGCTCCAATTATTTCATTTCTTCCCTCCCAGTAATCATTTTCCCAATGGGCCTATTTTAACGTGCAATCCAAGGTACGTTAAAATAGGCACATTAGAGGCCTCAGTTCCACAGATATACAACCTTTCCCCTTTACCGTCAGTTGTTAAGTGTGTTATAAAAGTCGCTTAGAAACCTTAAATGTTTCTAAATCCATTTGAAAAATTTAGAATCACAGAAAAGAGTCACCTTGTAAAGACCGAATTTTAAAATAATTCAGGGAGATAATTGTTATATTGTTGCGAGTTTCATACAAAAAACATTAATACTCTAAGTGTTAAAACTGCATATTTCTTTAACGTTAATGTAGACACTGCAAATTGTCATCACACTGCATATTGTCATCTTGTCATCACACTGCATATTGTCATCACACTGCATATTGTCATCTTGTCATCACACTGCATATTGTCATCACACTGCATATTGTCATTACACTGCATATTGTCATCACACTGAAAATTGTCATCACACTACCACACAGTGTCAAACTATGTAAATAAATATATGTTTAGGTCACCACATGACATACCATGTAGGCACAGAGGGAAGGCGGAAGTTTAGTTCCAACCCTCTCGCAACCAGGCACTAGAAGGAGGTAGGTAAGTAAATAAATATTTGGTAAAATTCCTGAAAGAAAGGGAATCTTTAGCATAGGTACAGCACACGGAATGTACTATGGCAACTGTTGGGTACAGACTTGTCCAATACCTAAGTTGCTTCATGAGTTCAGGTTACCTCTGATCCGGAAAAATAAGATAACATTAAGGTGTTACACTTACCGATAGACACAAAACATATAGGTCCAATATCGATTAATATGACACTTTAGTGATAAGAAATACACAACGGGACGATGTCAACTGAGAAAATAAGATAGGTTTTCCGTGGCAATAAACTGCCGAGAAGAGGCATTGTCACATAGATACAGGAGTTTGTAAAAACTGTTCATCAGTTTTCCCACAGAGAAGACGCAAAACTTAAATTCAACAAAACAAACTACTGTGCGACGTTTCAGGTATAGGCTTAGTGTAATATTAATTTCTATATTGCAACTGTATTTGATCTTACAGTCCTGCTGGAGAAGTAACTGGTCTTCAGCCAGCCAAGAAATTCCCAAAATTTAAGCTACTTAAATTTCAAAACTACCTGCGCAATACGCCGTTACTGCTACTTATCTTGTGTAAGTTAAAAGCAGTCCCCACCTCCGCGGCCTGTTTAATTGGAATGATAAAGTTCTGCTGGAAATGCTACATATTTTTGCTCCTCGAATAGCGCAACAACCCCCAGTGGGCCGGTTCCTCCTTGTCATCGAGGCTTCAAATTCACACTGGGACATACCACATTCGGTAAGACTCATCTGGACGAATGATGAGCCCGACACACAGACCTCTACCTGACAACACACAGCACTCACCAGAGATAAACATGCATGCCTCCGACCGTGTTCGAAATAGCAATCCCAGCACGCGAGCGCAGACCCACGCCTTAGACCGCGCCGCCACTGAGATCGGACAGGTGGAAATATAGCTGCCTTAATTCTTAACTTCGGCACTAAATGGAGATGAGTGGTCAGCATCAAGCCCCAGCCGCTTTATCCACAGGGAAGGAGCTCCAGAAAGCCATTCAACATGAGAGTGGCTGGAGCCCAGTTCTGGTCTGGACTCTTCGGAGAAGAAAATGATATCTTAATCTTCTCGAACATTTCATAATCCCTCGGCCAAACAGCTCGCAGCCTAAATTCTATATCGACTGAGCTAACCCAAATTTTTAATTGTGTCATTTTCAAATATTCCGAATAACACTGCTTTAGCAGTTATGGAGTAAACTACAAGCGTATGAAAACCCTACATGAAATTAACCCTTCAAGTGCAATGGCTGCTGTGCATATTACATGCTACAGTATTCAGATATGCTGCATGTTGCCCGCACTGCCTATTTAAGATATGTGTTTCGTATAATATACAAAATGAACATAAAATATTCTCCTAAACAGCTTTTGTTGGTTTGTGTCTGTGTGCAGACACAGTGTGCTCGCTGTGGTGTAGAATTGTGACACACAAGGACTGGCTGTGGAATGCGATTCATTCAGTTCACCCCACAAAAATGAAAAATACTTTTACGAAATTAAATTTATTACATCCTTCTCACACCTCACTAATTTGCTATTATTAGATTTAAGCTGTAAAAGAGTTTTTTGCAACTATGCCCTAAAACACACAAAGCACACGCTTGCAATGCGCACCACGTGATTTAGTTACACAAAAAAGTCACGTTTTATCCATCTGGTACACTTCTCTCTTTCGTAGAGTCGTCAGAATAAATATCGATTATTTTATGCAACTCCTCGCATTGTCAATTAAGACCCAGTGTGTTCTCTGCGATGTAAATTCTAGATTTTTAAATGTTACAAAGACGAAATTTATGCTTCAGCTTTTTAAACTATATCCTCACATGTAGTTGAAATATACATTATGAAGTCAATGTTTCAAATCATTTCTAATAATATTCTAAGGGAGCAAGTGAATACGCGAAAAAGAGACAAGGCCATTGGCGAAATCATTTTACCTTAATGTATCACTTAGCTCAGTCCTACCTGAGCCATATGGCATTACGTCTAGGGCTTAGTAGTCTTCACTTAATGGAAAGTTTTTCGCATCCTCTCGAAGCAAATGCTTGTGTAAAACACAGTTCACCTCAACACAATTGTCTGCATTCTGATCCCTCCTTTCCCTGCATTTCACTCCTAATCCACACATCTCTCCGGCTATGACGTGGTGCTCTATTGTATGACCCTGACAGTAATTAGCTCAGCAGCTGTAAACCGTCTAATCCCTATTTGGACGTATAATTCGAAATTTAGCCCTTAGGCCATGCAGCATTTCGGGCTGCTCAAATAAAGGTGTAACACGAAATAAAACAATGGGTATTAAAATTATGACTGGTTTGGACGTGACTACGTGCAGTTTCTTACATACATGCTAAAGTTTCGGAGGAACCTGCCGCCTATATTTTCAGTATAAAAGCTGATTCTCGTTATATTTAGGAACTTAACCTTAAAAGGTTAATAATATGTGGATTTCTGAACGCCCTTAATTTCTTTTTTCTGTGTGGGTGAACACAAATTAATATTTACGTTAACATTTTTGTATGTAACTTAAAGAAGCTCTCAGTAGGCTAAGTCACGACTATACAGATTCAAACGCTAAACTGGGGAGGAAGTGGAAGCACGCGATTGCGTCTTCATTTAAATTCGTATTTCGGAGTTTGCTTGGACAGAAGAGAAACTACGAAAAGTTAGAAGGGTTGTTGTCCCGGCCGAAAGTTGAAACGCGCACCTCCAAAATTCTATCAAACGCATAGCGCTTGAGCACACTTGCTCCTTCTTTGCTTCTCTGCAACCCAAATTCCTTTCAGCCCTACTTTCTCTGTATAAATGTCTTTATATCACTAGTCCAAATTCAAACAGTGAGTTATTTTGTGACCTTTTTAGCGTCCAGAATATACGACAATTATGGTAGATAAATATGAATATATATCATCTATTGGCTGCAATTTTACAGCGAAAAATCAGAGTAATATTTTTTGGAGGGGGGGAACCTGTCCCATTTCCAATAATTCTATTGCCAGTCTCACATGGTCTGCCGTTATATCGAACCCCCGACCTACAGTTAATAATCCAATTTTAGCAGTACTTGTACTACTTGCAGTACAGTGGTGACAACCAAATGGATCGTATCATAAAACGTTTAAAATTTTTTCAAACGACAAAGAAATTTCCCGTCTCGTAAAATCCCAGAAAATGGATTATAATGTTCACAGCAACATGTCACTTGTTATGAACCTGGCCTGCTTTACCCAGTTACAAGCTTTTTCTTCAAGATCCGTTTTAAAATTATCATGCCTATCTCTCTCAAGTGGTGCCGTACTTCGAACTACAATATTTAACTTGCCAATGTGCCTCCTAAGCCCTATGTCCCCGTCCTGCTGGATCTGATTTCCATCATAATAAACAGCTAATATGAAAGACTGTGGAGTTTACATTACTTCATTTCCCATATCATTTCTGAGGTTCATATAAACTGTAGTCAGTTTTTCTTTAAATCTTCAGTTCTTTGCTACATGCTGTCCTGTGGCTTGTCACACATACACCAAAGTTTCCAAAAAAAAGCCTGCTTCCAACTTACTTGCTCTTGAACGATAAGCAGTAGGTTCCTCCAAAACGTTGGTACGTACGTACCAAACCACACGGTGGCACATACCAGAAGATAGAAATCCTTATTATTGCCCTGAGTGAACCAAGAATCTTACTCTTAAGTTTAATGATTTCTTAAACACGTAACAGATGAAAATAATTAAGTTTTCTGCAGCCCAACAGGCCAAATCGGGCCTAGACCGCTTCATTGTTGATGTTTCTAGTTCACAAACAATTAGACGCGCCCGGTAGGACACCACTGGACGAATGGTCAGCCCATCGCAGAGGCCGCTACCCACACATCACAACAAAAACAAGAGTCGAACATCCATATCTTCAGTGGGATTCGAAACTGCGCTCCCAGCAATCGAGCGGGACGCAGACCTACGCCATAGACTACACGACTTCCAGAATCGGCACAATATTTTCTTGTTTTTCAGTATTTAGATTTTCAATAAAACATAAACACTAGTAAACCCACTCCCAAACATTCCGTTCGACAAATTCAAAGATATAGCAGACATTATTTGCCACGTTGGGAGGTGGAACCCGTAACAAGCTAGAGATGAATTCGATATGTTGGTACAAGGTCATATCATATTGTAACTCTTTGCGGAGGAAATATGTGGGGGAGAAAGTCGTAGTATATAAAGGGTTACCATGATCATAAACTATGACTCATATTATATATTTTCTTTCAGGAAAAAAAATGGCTGAGCTTTGAGAAACATACTGGCTTTTTATTCCACCAGCATTCTCGCAAAAAGAAAGCGAAGCAACAAGGCTGGCCTAGCTTTTATGCGGTCTGGTTGAAATAGATTCGGTAGAGAGGAAAATATAATATCATTCCGGGACTGTGGTGCCTATAACACAGAAATGTACGTCCACTTTATCAATGATTGTGATTGTATGGGGGAGGGGAAATTGGTGTTCATGCAGCCAGCAAACCGGCGAACCGCTCATTCCGGTGGAAGACAACGTCACGCCCAGAAAGCACTTCCATTTGTAGTCCAATTCTTTTATCATCTCTCTTATGTTATCTCTCACACTTTCCTTCATGCTATATCTCTATGGCTGTGTGTGTATCTCTAACGTTCTTTCAATGACTTTCCTTGTGCTGCTTCTGCCACCCTATCAAATCTCACTTTCACTTTTCTTTTAATACTCATAAGCTAAAATTCACAACTGGATTGTATTTCAGAACAAATTCGTTTGAGCTCAACAAAAGATAGCTGCTGTCTCTCCCTCTCGACTATATTCCCGACTACTGCAGATAAAATCAATTTTCTAGCGTGTTCTCTACACTCTAGTGCGTTCCAAATACAAAGGTAGAGGACTGCGCCTGTTAAATGCATGCCCTTCCTAAATTACGTGTTATTCCAACCAAAACACATTAGTAGCACTGTACAATTTTATTGTATGGTATATCCTCCTACATGTTTCGGCTAAATTTAGAGATCTTCAGAGAGATTATTAACACAAAGGGAACCTCAGTCGATGTAGTAACATATCGTAGCCAACGGGTTAGCATGGATCGCATGCCACTACGCAACATGTGATACGTCCACAAAGATTGCATAATACAGTGTATGTTTTACACCAAATCTATCATAAGAAAGCAAAATTTAATTTGCATTCTGTAACATCGCGCAGGGTTTAATCATATTTAATTAGTTTTATAGGAATCCGATCTCTATACGATCGAATATGGTTGTATTTATAGATTTTTTTTGGCAAAATTAGTGTAATTAACCCTTATCTTGCGAAAGTGGAGAATATGGTAAGCTGCTAATAATGTCAGCAGATAGCAGATGGGATTTAACTCGGCGTTTAAATGGTTAATGGCATATTGTATAAGAAAATGTAGTTCTTAATAAGAGTCGTCTGCTCTTAATTTATATTTGTACCCTGATTTTAGCTTCTATATGTATAACTTTGATTAATCTTTTAAATGTTTTATATTGAAGTTTACTGAGTTGTTGACTATGATATATTCCTACATCAAAATGAGAATTCCAGTCGGTAATATTCTCCATGAAGATAGCTAAGTATGATCAAAAAATGTACGATGTTTCACTGCAAGATAATAGAACTGTATAGAGCTAAAAATTGCAGTTAGTCGAAATAAAATATAAGGTAATGCGTCTATTTTATGAAATATGTGCTATATTAAATGTTACTTCGCCTCTTTTCGTATAACAAATCTGGAATCACTGAAAGGATCTCAAGCAACTCCACATCAAGAGCTTCAATGGGAAATGCTTTTATGCTTTCTAATTTTCTTAAAACTGGAAAATCGTAACGGAAGCTTTACATTGACACTGTCGTCTCATATAACATCACCGCATCTAGTGTGAAGTATTTATTGGCTTAAAAGAAGTTTTACAATTAATTCTACGTATATGCTATAGTCAACATATATTTCCATTACTCTTAAGGTTTAAGAGATAAGTATATAAAAGGAAGCTTTGGTAACACCAGCGTATGCACAATTCCAAAATTTATATATTTTCCTACTATTTAGCTCCTACATATTTCAGCATTGTTGCCATCTTCAGACAGCTTACGCCATTTTTTTGTAAAACGTACAGCAATAAATAGTTTACAATAAATGTGCATTTTTTGTGATGTCAAAAATGCAGTCTCCCAATCCACGCCAAACAACACACACCATAATGGGACGAAATCCAATTCAAATTAAGAACAGACGCTTGTAAACAAAAACTACTTGCAACGGAAAATTATACATCTTTTTATCATATCAACTAACAATTATATTATCACCGTACTAACAACAATATTTTATATTATATATGTACATATATATATATATATATATATATATATATATATATATATATATTTTAATCTCAAACTGCACTAACACCATCACAAAAATATATATTTACTGTAAATAATTTATTTAAGAAAAATATAAAAAAATA
>Ga0123352_10005029_pt1 | contig 19745 bp, 12 predicted proteins | sample TergutLab28metaG_FD_89700 | JGI IMG/M metagenome (GOLD analysis project Ga0123352, IMG submission 89700) | Labiotermes labralis P1 segment gut microbial communities from Petit-Saut dam, French Guiana - Lab288 P1 | ecosystem: Host-associated > Arthropoda: Insects > Digestive system > Gut ... | reverse complement strand
TCACAAGTTAGTTTGATGTTAAGTACAGATATTAACATTACAGAAACCATATATTCCTGCCAGTTTTAATATGTATTTGGTAATCAATAAGTGTGTAACAGCTGTCAAAGTTTCAAACTTCTCAGGCCATTATCTCCATAACCGTTCAACTTTGGACATAGGTGTTTTGGGTTATATCAGTATACTTTAACATAAGGAACACCCTCCTGAAGTCTGGCACATTCCTCCTGGGACACCCCGTATATGTGTGTGTGTGTGTGTATATATATACCTTTTCTGGAACTGAAGAAAAAAATGAAAGGCTATTCTCATGCTATGGTACTATGGAGTGTACCTTTAATGTCCAGTCCCAGCATGGCAGCTGTTGCAGAATCTTTATCACATACGAAGCCTGACTCTGCCAGGTGTCCACATTTCTTCTGTAGTTTAACTTACCTTCACACAGGACTTGCACCTGGTGAAAATACGAGGTTTGTTCAAATAGTATCCGGATTGGAATTGTAGTGGTTGTTCCCTGGGTGGGATGTGTCTGCAACCAGTCTTGACATGTTCGTACATGTCTTAGCAACTCATGACACAAGTTGCAAGTGGCTGCGTTTGCTCAGATGGCTGTAGTAGGTTGCAGAAGTAACGTGCATTTATGTCATGGCGATTTTTACAATGTGTGAAAGTACCGAACAACGCATTTGCATCAAATTTTATTTTAAAATTGGAAAAACTGCAACAGAAACGTATCAATTATTGCAGCAAGCATACGGTGAAGATGCAATGGGTCATACACAAGTGTTTGACTGGTTCCATCAATTTAAAGAGGGTAGAACCTCCGTTGAAAGCGAACCCGGCTCGGGACGGCCGTCAACATCAAGAAACGAGGATATGATTGCTAAAGTTAGAATAATCATTCGCAATAACAGGAGATTGACAGTATGAGAGATAGCGGATGACTGTGGCAACTCTGTGGGCTCATGTGATGCAATTTTAACCGACGATCTGCACATGAAACGTGTGTGCGAAGTTTGTGCCATGTTTGCTAACAGATAACCAATGTAAGCAACGTCAGACAATTGCCCGTGATTTGTCTGAGCGTTCATGTGAAGATGTGCAGTTTCTTAAGAACATTGTGACAGGTGACGAGTCCTGGGTCTACGGGTACGACCCGAAGACAAAATAGCAACTGTCACAGTGTAAGGGTCCGTCTCCGCGACCAAAGAAGGGGCGCCAAGTGTGAAGCAAAACAAAGGTCATGTTATTGGCGTTTTTTTGATTCTGTGGGTATTGTACACCACAAGTACGCTCCCAACGGGCAAACAATTAACAAGGAATTCTATATGGAGGTCTTGCGACGTTTGCGTGAATCAGTTCGCTGAAAACGACCAGAAAAATGGCGGGATGGCGACTTGATCCTGCACCACGACAATGTGCCCGCACACACTTCACATCTTCTGCAGCAGTTTATGGCCAAACACGGCACCACTCAGTTGCAGCAGCCGCCATACTCACCAGATCTCGCACCGTGTGACTTTTTCCTATTCCCAAGGCTTAAGAAAGTTCTGAAAGGACACCAATTTGAGGCAACGGAGGACATCAAACGAAATTCAACAAAGACACTATTAGACATCCCGAAAGAGGAGTTCGCAAAATGTTTCCAACAGTGGCAGAAACGTTGGGCGAAGTGTGTAGCTGCAGAAGGGAACCGTGTTGAAGACAATTAGGGTTAAAACCCGTAAGCCTTATCTACTTCATGTACTGTGGTCAGTCCGGATACTTTTCGAACAAACCTCGTATGTTCAACACAGCTCTTATCTTCAAATAGTGGCCATTTATCTTTGAATACTGTCTTTCAATACTTGCAAAGAAAGTGGAATGTCCTAAATTTTCTCTTCTGTTAATTCCCTGAATAATGGTGTCAGGATTTGTTTATTTGAAAACAAGGGCACTAAGAATTTGCATGCAGTCACTGCAATTCAAGGTGACACAAAGGAATTGTCACGAATTACATGGGGAGTTTTGTCACACGAACATTCGTTATTTTGGCTGTTTACATCCCTACTTGCTGCAAACTGTGCATCATCGAAGAAAAATAACTTTTTCTGTTTTATTCTTGTCCAATATTGAACCTGTGATGTGATATTTCCCTTCTGTTCTGGGTATCATTCCCTCACATGGCAATGCTTATTCTTCATGACACACATGTATGCTGCAAAACTGTTGCAAATTAACACTTTCTGCTAAAGAAAAAAAAAAAAAGTTTTCGGAAGTAGTAATTTGCTGTATGACAGACATTACACAACTGAGCTAGATATTCAATTTGCAGATCACTTAAGATGATGTGACATGTGACTGATATGCCTTGTGTTAAGGATCTTGTATTTCTTTGTGCTCAATAAATGGTAAAGATATGCACTACATAAGCAGATCAGCAGTCAGGGTGACATAATGGTATTTCATGCTTTATTTAATGATATTTTATCAGCTGAGCTGTGTTAAATGAATTGATGAACTGCTGAAAATGTGGAAGGCAGTAGTTAAAGTTTGTAAGGTTTCAGGCTTCAGTTGCAGTGTAGTTGAGGCCTTCACTCTTTTTGGTTGTTATGTGGCACAGCTTGGTAGTTGGTTCCTAACATTTTGGGGTGTTTGAAGATTTGACCAGTAACCAGCTACCAAGCTATGCCATTATGTAACATCCCAGAAGAGTGAAGGCCTTTACAGCAATGTGGTGTAAGAACTACCAACCTATACTGCATAACACCACAAAACATGAAAGGCCTCAACTACAATGTGGTGGAAGGGTCAAGGACCCTTGAAGATAGGACGAATAGGCTGTCCTGAAACATCAGTGACCAACTACCAAATTCTGCCACATAACATCACAGAACAGCAAGGGCCTCAGCTCTAGTTTCTTCAAAGGCATCATTCCCATATCTCTTTGAGAGAAACAGTAAGTCGTACTGAATGTGATGTAAGGTGGCAGTATTATTCTTCAATGCACACTTACTCTGCCATCTTAGCAATATCATACGCAGCATCTATTACAGGCTTTGGGGCAGCCACTGCCACACTTAGAAGCAGTGCAGAGTGACTCCTGTTCAGCTCATTTCGTAGTTCCATAAGCAGCTGTGTGAAGTGGACACGTTCCATTCTGTCACTGTACCATGCAGGGAACTCCCAGTCAAAGTCCAAGCCATCCAATTTACACTGAGCTATAACAGCGAGGATGTCCTTGATGAATCTGCAATATATACATTAATTGTTACTTCTCAAGCAACTTTTATCATTTCTGTTTCTCTAAATGCCTGGTTTGACAGTTTTACTTACAACCATGAGCTACTGACACATACGAAGAAATGCTACTTGCCTCTGAGAAAGTCACAAAAAGAGGGCACAGCCTTCACAGTGTGGTTATGATTTCCATAAAGCAGTGTAACCAGTTTTAGTACTAAATGAGAAATAGAAATTTTAACATCAGCAGACACACTATACAGAGTAATAAAACCAATGTTTTGCATTTAGATGCAAATGTGAAAAATAAGCAATATATCAGCATGTGAGAAAGCAAAAGTATATGTTGCAATAACACTTCAATGTATCAGCACTTGCTACAGTTCACTGTCACTTCTGTTACTATGAATTCAAAATTATCAATTTATACTTTTTAAAGTTCTTCTGCAATGAGATGTAACAGTGTACTCTCTTTCCTCAGTTGACTGGACTATTTACCAGCTGTCTGTACAGTATGGACCACTATGTTATACCAGCACTCTGTTTCATACAACACAGATTTAACAGGCTGTTTAACAGACAGTTCTGAGTGAAGCACAAAAGGCCTGCTTTCCTATTGCGTGCATTTCTAGTCCTGGATCAGTTACTGCAAAGATGGGTAACAGTATGCATTGTCTAAGAGCTCACATGATTGATAACTCCTCTCCCAAATGAACATAGGAATCACTGTGCTATAATTCTGAGTACAGTAATACAGCGTGATTCAAAAGCATGGACTCAATTTCGTAAGTTTATATTTCAAAATGAGAACTAGGGACAAATATGATGTAAATTACATTTGATTATACTCACAATGAAGTTTGAAATTTGGAAGATGAATGTTGAAACGAAGATGAAACGCTTGCTGCACAGCAGTCGCCGACTCGGTTTTAATGTACTCACGAATGCAAAAAAATCTTGTGCTGCATAGTAGCCATTTTGCTATCAACTGACGCTGCTGCATGGTTGTGTGCTAGGCAAATGCTCCAGCAGTGGTATTTGAAAATTTAGTACCTCCTCTTTCAAATGTTATGTAGATCATTCACATACCATATATAGTTCAGGAAATATAGATGTACAAAATTGAGTCCATCTTCTTGAATCACGCTGTATATAAGAAAAAGCAGGCCTACACCTCAATGCTCTCCAGCAATTGAATGTTTACAGTACAACTGTGTTTACAGTCTGCCCTCAACACAGCAGCTGTCACAGGATGACCAGGCAGGTGCAGGCTTTCTATATATCTTATTAGACACTATGAATTTTAAAAACTCATAGTGGAAGTGAATCAGGTTTGTCTTCATTGTGAATTGTAGTGATTGCTGTTGATTTCACATTGGTATTACTGCCTCGTGGTTTTTAATGGTAGAATCAGTAATACCAATTGTACAAACTTGTGCTAATGGCAATCCAAGAGTATGCACACATACTTTTTTAACTCTTGCATGTGTGTATGACTACTCTGACTATAACATATACTCTTCATTTGTGCATCTTTAAGGGCCAAATGACATTTTCCACATATCATCCGCACACTGAAAACTGTAGACAGAGGTCAGTATTGTACACTTAAGATTATACAGTTATAAGACAGTGACAGAAACCATGTTTTATGTTTGGGTAGCTCTACCATACATTATCAGACTGTAGTATTGTTCATATGTGCTTAGAATCCAATTGCTTCTTTTACAAAAGCGTCCCAGGGTCTCTAATGCTGTGGTACATGACCATTCAACTCAGATCCATTCACAAAGAAAGACTTAGCACCTGACTGTATGAATGATCACACACATCGAGTGCAATTATCTGACAGTCTGAGAACATTTGATGGTGTATATGAAAGTAATACAAATTACACCTGCCCTTCATGGCCAGATGTGGCAGTAAGGGCAGAGGTGATAAATAAGGCCCTTCCTTCACATGGGGTAACTTCACAGACTTCACCAAACTTGAGGAAAAGAGCTTATGCAGATGAAGGCCTACAAGTAAGCCTATCTACCAGATCCATTCATCCCTTCTTATGAACAGAGAAAACTGGAGGTAAAGCGAATTTCTTACATTTCTATACAGGACTTATGGAAAGAAAGTCAAGTAAACAAAGTGAAGCCACAAGGAATTATAAACCGATTCAAAGGTACAGCTTATCAGTAAGAACAACTACAGGAGAAGCTGGAAGTTGAAACTTGCCCTGTCTGTGGGGAGAAATTTGAGAATCCATAAAATTGCTTTTGAATTACGTGCGACTGCCACAATGGTGGCATGAACATTGCAGACGGATTTGTGGTGGTAATGGGTTGTGCATGATGACTGCAACATAACTGTAAGAATATTAGCCTATCCATCTCACTCAATTAAATACATGAACATTACTTTATTTTTAGATACTGTAGTATTCCAAATTTGTGACTGTTATAATCCTCACTGTATCACTTCTATGAACAGGAGAAGATATGTTACATTCAAACCCCTGTGCGAATTTATAATCTCATAGAGAATTAATTTTGCATACCTTTGCTGTTAAGTGCAATGTTTCACATTATTCTTTGAAGATGGTTATTTTCTGTGATGTGATGTCATGTTGTCAGGTAAAAGTGTACTGGCATTTCAGAGGAATCTTATGCTTTCATGTAACAGGTTGAATGAGGTGCCCCGGTGATAAAGGCAGCGGATTCCTCTGAAACCTTCGTATATTTCTACCAGATGACACTGCACAACATCATGGAAGATGTAATTGTAATTCGTGAAGAAAAGTGTATTCTTTTGACATTCATAGGGCCGTACATCGTAATATTATTTCTATAGTAAAACCAACTATATGCACCAGTGTATCAAATTTATTTTATTTTGGAATGACACTCTACATGTTTCAGATGGTCTTTCCATCCATCATCAGCAGTTCAAGACTGTACATACAGCAACAGACATTTGTCAGATACTGCTGTCTGCTTGCTAGCAAGCAGACAGAGGAACTGTCCGAAACATGCAGTTATATTCCAAAAATAAATTTGAGAAATTAGTGCATCTAGTTGGTTTTATTATAAGAAATTGCATACTTTCTGGCGATTTGTAACTATACATCAGTTGGGGCCCTAGACCAAGCATGCTAGTGTCACTCCCACCTCACAAGTCTTGTGCAGTCTCCATGTTACAACTAATGACTAGGAAACTACATAAAACACTGAAGTGCCCTCCAGTTTTTGTTAAAATCAGTCATTGTTTCAAAGGTTGAAGAGGCTCACACACAAACAGCACAGTGATTTTAAGAAGAAAGTATGCTAATAATGAGGGAATAATGGAAGTAGAATTAAAGATAAACCTTATAATGAGCTTTGCTTATTATTTTGTATGGTAAAACAGATGGAAATCAACAGCATTTCCCCTTCCCCCCACACAACCTATGTGTTTCAGCTCTTCTATTTTTATGAAAACAAATGCACTCCTTACTATTAATCTGAAAACATCAAAGACTTACAACTTTCGTGAGGCATGAGTTGCAGTCATGGTAGAGAAACTTCCTGGCTCTGAACTTCCTGCAATGGTGAGTAAAACTTTAAGAGAAGGATTGCTTGACTTGAGTGCAACGACACGGGTATATAATCCCAGAATTGTTGAATTAACAGGCTGCAAGGAGCCATTTGTTATCCCGGCAGATGCTATGTTGATATGGGTACACAGTGATGGGTTGATCTGCTCAGGCATCAGATCACCTCCTGCATCACCGCTGGGAAGCGCATAATAGCAGACAAGTCTGAATGTTTTTGTCTTTGTACCATTTGATGATGGTTTGTTAGTTGTAACTGGTAGGGCTGCAGTGACTGTGTCAGACTGACTGGAGTGTAAGTACTGCTTCACAGCAAGCCCATACAGTTTAGTTCTACGCTGCAGCCATCCAACTGTAACATGAGAACTTCCAATTACCATTTACAATCACCACATCAACACCTGTGATGACTTGATATGGAATGACCCCATATTTGTAACTAATCAATTTTTAAAAGATGTGGGCAGTTCAGATATTTGGAAGCAACAGTAACCAATCAAAACTTCATTCACTAACACAATAAGAGCAGATTAAATTTGAGGAATGCTTGCTACCAGTGAATTCTGAATCTTTTGAGTTCTTGTATACCTAAAAATGTGAAGATTAAAACATACAAAACTTTAAATCTGCCTATCACATTGTGTGTGATACTTGGTCACTTACACTGAAGAAAGAACATGTGGGAGTGTTTCAGAACAGGGTATGAGCAGAATTTTTTAGTACCAAGAGTGTGGAAAAATTTTAACTGATACAACCTTGTTGTGCTGTAGAGATAATATAGACACATAAATTATACAGTCTGCACAACATCTACTTCAGATACTCAGTGATAAACTGCAGAGATTAAAGAACTGATGCACTGACTATTGTTTATAGAGTGGAGGAAATTATACAGTAAGGTGCCCAATAATTTATATTTCTCACCAAACTGTATTAAACACATCACAGAGAATTGGATGGACAGGGCATGTAACACCCATAAGAGATAATAAATACATAGTTTCTGTTGGAAAAGCATAAAGGGAAGCAACATTGAAGACACAGGTATAGATGGGAGTTTAATGTTAAAGGGGATCTACAAGACATAGGGAGGTGGTTATGGAGTGACAATCTGGTTCAGGGTGGCAAGTTCACATGTGCACAGTACTAACCCTTGGATTCCATAAAAGGAAGTTCTTAGAGTTTCAAAACTGTGTCATGAAGTTAAGTGTTTTGTTTCACATGATTTTTTGGTCATTTTATTAATGTAAGACATCAACAAGTTGGTTTACCATTATGACATATCCTGTGGGGGTAACACTGGGAAGAGTGATGAGGAATGGAAAGTGGGAAAAGTTGGGGTACAGGACATTTTATTTCTAAAAGGCTTCCTTATGTTTAGTGTAACCGGAATGTAGTCACAGGGTGGAAAAAAAATGTGTAGGTTAGAATTATTTAGTTAGTCTAGTAACTGACACTAAACCTCAAATTCACTGACACATATATGTGCTCATTGTACTATAGAGTTTCTGAAATCAGAATAGTTTCACTGTTACTTGTGGGACAATAGAATTACACCTACAACACAACACAGTGTTGGCCTGGAATAGTAGTAGTGATGTGATACTCATTTTGTATTTCAGTTCATTAAAACTGCCTTATTGCAACATCTCGTACTCTTGAAGAACGTATGGTTTTACCAGTAATCTCGTACTGATTACCTGAGCCAGTAACGTTTAAATCCAGTTTCTGAAGCTCCTTCACAAAGCCTCTATCATCCAGAGACTTCAAGCTTTCCCACGAAATGTAAACAGTTAAACTTGTAATAAGGACAACGGCTATAATTAAGCCTGTTGCTTTGAATGCTCCGCTGTGGGTTAATCCGACCCTAAAATACAAACGCATTAGCACAGAAAAACATTATTACTGTAATTTCAATAAATAATACTTTCTCACAAGATAAATTTAATTTTACTTGCCGTTTATTTTCAATAAGCAATTCGTATTTTGCGTGCGGCAACTGCCTATCGCCGAACATATTATACGGTACTCTAGATTTAAGTTCGCAGTACTATTAATTATTGTGACGTAACAATCCAAGTTGAAAGTTAATGGCTTTGTTCCAACGCCTGTGACACTAGTCACATTATAATTTCTGTACCTTCAAGGGAATGATATTCGTACTTCGTATATGAAAAAATACCAGCTGTAGAAATAGTATTAACAGACACGCAAGTAAACTACAGATAACGAATTTTCGATATTCGATTGCTGTTATCTTTAGCTGGTCACTTTGAACGTATTTCCGTATCCTTAACACGCAACCAATCATGATACATGACGTCATACAATGAAAGTTACGTTGCCATCTACTGGTAAAGTACAATGAGAAAATGGCGTAATGTTCGGATGTGAGAGGGTAATTCGAAAGTAGAATTGTGTTCAAACATATAAAAATGGATTGGATACATTGCAATTCATGTCATTTATTACCAACCCAATCCAAAGGAAAAAAGTTTTCACTAACTAGTTGTGGACATGTCTACTGTGAAGACTGTGTCAAACCTGATGACACAAAAAAATGTGCAGTTTGTGGAAACACATTTACTATGACTCCATTAACTTCTGAGTTGAGTGCTGATATCCAGGAATATTTCAGAAATCCCGAAGAAGTGTTGAAACGTGCGCTACAAATTATGACTTTTCAGGAAGGCCACCGTAGCAGGATCACGGCCTATTTTAACAGTGTTGTGCTGAAGTACAAAGCTGCCAAAGTGGAAATAATGAGATTGAATGGAATTATTAAAAGACAAGAAAAGGACAATAGAGATTTGAAACAACAGTTAATGCTTTTGAAACAGAAACTACAAAAAGAAACACCAGTATTTACTTGCAGTAATAGTAGCACCAACATGAACTCTCACGTACAGTCATCTAAGCCACATGAATTCAACTCCAACTCAAGTCCGATGAATTTAGCTCAAGTCTCTACAGCTACTCATATGAACTCGGGGATGTTTACAGATAAAATTTCATTTTCTCAGGGTTCTAAACATTCTACACCACAAGCATCTCCTTGGATAACTCCAAAGCGTTTGACATTGCGTAAAGTGCCTCCACCAAGCACTGGCTCTTCTTCATTTGGCAATACTAATCTGCCTATATTTTCACCAATAACTCCTCGAAACACCTTTAACTATGCTGCCATGTACAGAACGAACATACAGTATGGATCACAGTCCAATACTCCATCAACTCCAGGAACCCCACTCACTCCTGAATCTATTAGACACTCACCTTTAGGTAGATATGAACCAGAAAAAATGTCACCGAGTGCTGTGTCAAGATATACATCATTCAGCAATACTGACAGAATGTTTAACAAACTTACTTTGGCACTGCATCAGCCTAAAGGAAAGTAGAACTTGTGGATGTCATGGGCCTTTAATTTTTGTAGTTATTCTGTTTTGATTACATGAGTTTAAAAATGCGAGATTGTTATTATGACAGAAAGAACGATGTAGTGGTTGTTCTAAAAATATCCACACATCTCTTTCATCACTGAAGAGTGAAGATTAATTCATCTGTATGATACTTATCAAAATATGTTATAATTCCCTTGCTGTTTTCACTTGTAAAAGAAAATGAAGCCCAAGATAAAATTAAACAGTTGCAAAATAAGATGTAACTTTGTAATACTCTACTGAGTGAATTTGGTTTCAGTAATGCAGTGTTAAAATACTTTTGATTCAACTTTCCCTTCTAATATGACATTTGCAGGAGTAATACTCAAAATTCTGTGAATTTAATAACAGGCAGTTTTGGCATTTTGTTGCTGAAGTATCAAAAACGTTCAACAGAAGCCTGGACAGTTGACTTCATATTAAGAGTTTAATACAGTGTTTATTAGCCTTTGTTAAATCATTATTAGTAGAAGAGACTTTATAGGAGAGGTGTAAATGATGTGTGTCTACATTAGCAAATAAATTTTCCAGCAGAAATAGTGCCTAAGCTGTTAGTACAGACAGAGTAAATAATGGGCTGAAAAGAAAACTCATGTGTAACAGAAGAACAACTTTGTTTCCTTTGGTGTAACACTTGCTTCATTTTGAATTACTTTAGATGTAACTTGTTAAACTTGTTATGTGGATATGATCAGACATCACTAAATAGGTACTTTGTGTTAGTGCGTAAGAGATTATTTCTTTCCCTGGGCAAGAATATTTTTTAATTTAAATAATATAGTAATTATCAGGGATTAGTGCTCAAAATACTGTTTATATTTGTCTTTGATTGCTAATTGAAAGTACATAAAATACAGTTTTGCAGTGCAGTGTTGTGAAGTTCCTTTTCCGTTTACTTATTGTTACATCAGTTACATACATATTTTACTATTTGTAAGGTTTACTGTAGAGAAGTGCATAAATGGCTACCTGTTCACACAGTTTCTGTTTAAAACAGCAGATGAGATTTTGATGAAGTGTGGTATACTGATCTAGACTAAAAGTTATGAGAAATTTGATTGTGGTTCTGATCAGTCAAATATAAATGCACTTGAAAAGAAATTGAATATTAAGAGATTTTCTCTGTGCACAAAATGTTTAAAAAATATAAGTAGATTTTATTAAGATCTGTGGAATTTCCCTGAGAAATATTGTTCTGTATGAGGAATATGAATGCCCACCCCCAACTAACTACATCACAGGAATAGCTGTGTAATAGTTTTTTGTTTTCAGTGTAACACAACTGACTGTTGGCATTTTGATCTTAGGTGTTGAAAAAATATGGTTATATAATTAATAAGATTTTTTATCATTTAAGTAATGTGGCACAATTTATGCACTGTATAAATTCAGTGACTTTTTAAATATTGTGTTGTATTAACAGACATGAGATGTAGCAATGAAAGCTAGTACAGAAAATTGAAGCAGTGAAATTTGGACCATTCCAAGGAGAAAAAAGAATATTTCAAACTGTTAATTTTGTCTAGTGATATGTACAGAATAAATAAATTTTAATTGTTTTATTGAAACTAATGTATTGTAAATAAATGAACTTCAAGGCCAATAAATATGTAAGATTCCTAAGCATGTATTTTCAAAATTGTGTGTACTTCGAACAGCAGTACAGCTTTTGGGACAGTCTAAATTTTTCACCATTGGTTGAAAGGGATGTATTTGGAATATGTGAGTGGGTTTTATGAATTTAAATGCTCCCTGAAATGCAAGTATTGTTGTGCGTTTGTTTTTTTAACATAGTTTAATTATAAAAGGGCAGTTGGATATTGAAATTGTAACATTCATGTTAATAGCACAGTGAATTTGAATACTGATGTACTGAAAGTTACTTTTTATTAATTGCTTCTTCAGAACTTCCTCTACAGTGAAAATGTAGTTACACTACTGTTGTCACATTCTGAGGAGGTATAGTTATTAACATTGAACTGCTACCTGAAACAGCTATGTATGTTGGGGTATCATTCTTATTGGGTGAATAATCAGGGATGAATCACATTAGAATTTCATTGTGTATGAGCATGTGCCTTCAATTAAATGCATTCAGACAATGTTTTCAGTCCATGTTTTAAAGTTATTTATCTTTCTGCTCTTAGAAGAACAAAGCTGAGTATTTCTGACACTCTAGCACAAGTGTTGTGCCTGTAATTCTAATAAGTAAGCACTTTGAAATTTCCAAGGGGTAAGGGGACAGGGGAATGAGAAGAAATACATACATATATACATACACACACACACACACACACATATATGCATACCTACATACATACTTAACACTATATGCGTTCATGAAACATTTACTGCACTAAATTTTGATCTGCTTTCTGCTGGGTTTATGTAATTTAATTTTTATTTTTTCATAAAAGGTTAACATTTCTTACTAAACTATTTCCTGCTCCCCCCCCATCTACCATTCACATTGCACAGCCATCCTCTCCAATTCTAGTATGTCTGCAAAGCACAGGACATTGTTATATTTTCTTGTATTTTTGACCAGGGTATGCACAATAAAGTTTGAACAGCTGGTTGAAGAATTACTTAAATAATTTTATACTATGTAAAAACAAAAACCTGATGCAAGACATGAATACTTTTCCTTCCACTAAATTTCACAAACTGAGATACATATTGGTTTTGCAAGAAACTGAGAGAGCAGTTTTGTGAGAAAAATAAGTGGAATAATTTTAAATGCATTCAGCCAATAAGGAATTTTCTTAATTTTGTTGCCTTCTGACTTATGACACTACACGGTCTGGAAAGTAGTTACCAGAAGATCAGAGACATGCTGCCTTCATCATCACTTCTACCCCAAAGATGGAGACACATTATATGCTACCATAATGCAGAATATCGCAATATAAACCTTCACCAGTAAGTAACCCAGCAGTCATATAAAGTATTGTATGCTTTAGGCTTAGGTGGGAGGTTAAGTTTGATATGGAAGTCAAGAGAACACCTTATGAATGAGTGGGGTGCTTTCATCTGGCACATGGTAGGGACCAGTGGTGGGCCCATGTGAACATGGTGATGAATCTCTGGGCTCCATAAGTGATGGATTCTCTTGGCATCCTGAGGATTGTTAGCATCTGTAGAAGAACTGTGTGTCATGGAGTTAGTATTTACTTTCTTTTTTGTCATCCTTGAGGAAAAGGTTTGAGTCATTCCAGGGTCAGGAGTGACTGATTGTAAGTTGTGACATTATCAGGTCTGTGACCATGGAGAATACTGTTTCCTGGGATATAATGCTGTGTGAACTAGTATAAATTTGCCAACATTTAATAGCTTAAGGTATGTGTTAAGAGTTCTTTTCACTTGATTTTGTTAATAAATATTTTTAAAGCCTTTTACTGCGTGTAGCTTTACTTTCTGGACGACCTACACGTGTAATTGAAAAGAGTACAGTGGAATGGCATTAAACATAAAAATTGGTATAAAACTTCTTAACAACTTAGCACCTGTCTCAGTGTATCAAGAAGCATGGCTGACATCACATCAACAGCAATGCACATGTGCAATACTGCTCCACCCTCACATATGCATGATTTGAGTTGACTGAGCCCTATGTAGAGAAGGTTACTCTTCAACTTTTTTCTGTTATTCATGAAAAGAGTTTGTGATCACACTGTAATGTATAATAATAAAATATACTGCTACTGAATTAGCCTTATATTTTAAATCCCCTGTTGGTATTCATCTTGTACAGAGAAGTCTAGCAGTTAAAATCATGGGGAAATTGTAGAAATAAAAATTCACGCCTTAAATATCTCTCAAATTTGATATGCTTGAAACTGTATTACCACATTGCACCATACATTGCTTATAGACCTTATCATTAACCTTCAGGATTGTAAATAATTTCGTGTTGTTTTCTTGTTAAGCACAATATACAGGATTACCTAGTTAATGAACTTCTCATCACAGCAGGAAACATTTTGCTTTTGTTAAATAATAAACAAGTTCAGATGTTTATTCTTTAATTCTTGCACAACAGTATTTTCAAGTTACTTTCATGAATATACAGACATATATTTAACAATTCACATTTTATGTGAGGAAAAAGTAATATGAAAATATATGCTTATACAATTCAATCATTCAACTGCACATTTATAATCAGCATTTGAAAAAAATTAACAGAACAAAAAAAGCATGTTTTGAAATATTTGTCACATATGTAAGTTAAATTAACACAGGCAGAGAGTGTAATATATGAACAGGAGAGATAATGTGACTGCAAGATACAGGGTATTACATATGTCTTACTAAAAAGTGAAACTGTTGGAGAGCTGCTATTATGCACAGAAGATGAAAATAATTAATAAGCTCAACTTGTTGTCCAGATATTACAATGAATATTACCCAGCACTACACATTTATCAATTGTCAAGTCATGAGAGCAGTAATTTAAGACAATATAACTTGCAATATACACATATATACACATATTAGAAATACTACCGGGTAGTTTGTGGAATTACTCAGTCTCTGTTATTGTGTTCTCAATGCTGACCTCTTAGAGATTGCAAGACATTATATGCAGTGCAAGATCAAGGAGTAGATTGTGTGAGATTTGAGGTTCTCATAGAAGTGTTGATGAAGATGCAAGTATTCTAGGATGTGAAATAATGTCAGTTGGTAGTTACCAATGTTTTTGTCATAGTCCAGTAATGGGTTCAGCATTGAAGGTTTTGTCTGTACATTTGTTTATGGATATGATGTTGAAAGTCAGCAATGGGCAAACAGAAGGTGTGCTTCACAAGTATACAAATGTTCCAGACATGTCTGATCAGTGTCTGTAGAACAGCAGTCATGAAAGGAGGGTTTATGAAAGTGATATTGTTCTGGATAAAGGCAGATTATTTTGCAGACTGTATCATCAGGGTTAGAGGATATAGGGATGTTAAGAACATACTTTGTGCAAATAGGAAGCCAAGGAAGATGAGGACTGTGGAATGGGAATGTAGTGTGGTTTGGGTACATGCTTTATGCACGTTAGTCTGTTTTCTGTTCAGTGATATTTCCTGATTGTACTACAACTTAGCTGTATGAATAAAATATGTGGTACTGCCTTCCACCATTACTGTCCGAAGGTATATTCACTAAGTTTTCTTTGTAATTATAAAGCTGTTGTAATAATTGTGTCAAAATTTCCAAACTCATGCTCCTATTGTTCTTGTAAACTGAAAGATGCTGTTATTCAAATTTGTAAGGGGGGGGGACTATATTGCTTAATCTAAATTAAAATAATAACTTTATCCTCTTATTTATCTTCATTATCCACTATCTTTTTTAACATTCTTTTTCATGTTTGTGTTTCTATGAAAAAGGTTACTGAGGAAGTCCTCTTGGGTATTACGTGGTGTTGGGTAAATAGGAGTGTAATGCCTTCCTCTTCAGGGTCAAGCAGTCTTGGGTGATGAAGGCAGTTCAGTGCGTCAGAACGCCAGGAACTTTACCCATTGGCACAAAGCTTGGGTCTTCAGCAATATTTCTGTGAGAAGTTTCAAATCTCACAAAAAGGTAGCTATGTAACACATAATTTTGTACCACCAAAATTAGTGTCTATATGAAACTATCAAATTAATGTCTTGAATCTATAATGAACAGCTTTTAAGCCAGAATATGGTAATGGTTCTGACAACAATATTTGTTTCTGTGTTTTAAGTTTATTACCATAGAGGTAGTATATGAGATTCGCTGAAGTCACATCCAACTTTAAGTCTCCTGTATAAGTACTTTATAGGTTTGAACATTCAATACTGACACAATGATAATTACTGAATATATGGATGTTTACAATAGGTGGTAATTTGTGCATTCAATATAAGCATTATTCAACCAACGGTGTGCTGCCAAAATTTGGACTGCTAGTTCACATATTCAGTTCTCAATTTCCAGTTTTTATTAGGTATTGTAATTTCTGCACTGTGTAGAAAACAGAAGGTTATTACATCAAAATGTTTCCGATGATGGTGTGGTACAATAAACGTGGTTATTATTATGGACATTTTGAATTAAATTGGAGTTTTCTCCAACGCAACATTTTAGAAAAATGAATGTTTCCAAAATGTTCTTTGAGGACTCCAAGATAAGGGATGATGTCCAAAATAACACCAGTGTTTGTGATATGTAATGTCTGGCCAATTGTGACTAGCTTATGTGGCAGTTGTTTCATCTATTTTGAATTACTACATCCTAGTTTGGCTGAACCAGCTCCAACACACCTCTGGATGAAACCCTTTTAAAATGTCATAATTAAGCTTGAAGTTCTATAACAGAAGAATAATTTAAGGTCTCATGTCATATGTAACATATAGTACACTCATGAAGTTCTTACAAAATTTAGAATTGAATATAAAGTTAACCCTTACTGCAGTATGGGGCTTAACAAATGCCATCACCTTTTATAAGCACAAAGTCATAGGTCAGAAATGCAATATAGCATTGTGTGCTATGCCTGCAGTTTGTGTTTTATTTAAATATACAAGCACCTAAGAAGTGACACTTTTACATGACTCATGATTTAAGTCACATACTCAGCACCATTAATTGAGGGTTACTCAATGCAATAACAATTTTAAATATGAACCTGAACTTAAAATTAGCACCGAGTGCAGCACATATTTGGTGCTGTCTGTTCATGTTAATTATATTCATTCTGACATTCTATAATGCAAAACTACTGTTATGTTTATACAATTTGTTATATTTTGCACAAATACAATAGTCCAAATTTAAATACACTTTAGCAGCAAATGACCTTCTTTCAATAACCCTTGAAATTACCCTACAGTATCTCAAGCTGCTACATTGTGTTTTTTTGTCTGACTGGAAGCTAGTCGAGCTGGTGATTAAATTCTCCCATCAGCCTTAAAAGGCAATGTAACGTAGGCCTATGCTGTAAACATGGAGGAAGATTTCATTTTACATGGTTTATTTGCAATGCTGTCAGTATCTGAAACTATACTATCCTGATGACAGGATGACAGCTGAGTGACAAACTGGGAAGGATGTGGAATGAAGTAGTCATGACCTTGAGGTACTATTTGTGTGTAAGGATTGAGGAATGCCACAGAAATCCTAATAAGGCATGGCCAGTTTGTTGGCTGAGGTTCTGAATGGGTGCCTCCTGAACATAACCTGCTCAGTAACGTGACAGACAAATACACTGCTGATTGCCAGTGTGGCATGTTCTCATTCAGTTATCCCTAGATGTTGAAGTTACTGGGAGTTTATAAAAATACACACATTCCCATACAAATTTGTTTGTGACTCAGATTGTCATTGCTGTCTCCTCATCTCTGTTATATGTATCTATCATTGAGTTTTATGCTATCTTTCTCATTTTATGACCGTTTATCAGGGGATATGGTGAATTAGGGTGCAAGGTAAGCATGTACCATCTGCTAGTTAAACACTAGATTTTATAGTTGAATAAAGAGAGACCAACTTGATGTCACTTGCTTTATTATTTCATTATTTACTGCTCAACATGTTTCAGATGTATTAACATCTGAAACATGTTGAGCAGTAAATAATGAAATAATAAAGCAAGTGACATCAAGTTGGTCTCTCTTTATTCAACTATCAAGATGATGCATGGTCCAATAAACATAAGATTCACTAAATTTTATGATTACTGTATATGTATTCAGTAACATAATTAACAACACTTAATTAAGAGGTTTATGATGCAACATGTGTGCTGAAAATAATTTTTTATTTATTAGTGTGTCGTTTCTTATTTGTGACTCCTTTCTCCTCAATTGGCATGGAAAACTAGATTGTGCTGTTTTATTCCTGCACTTGCATTTGTTTAAACTCCATTATGTCCAGTGGTTATGACTGTGGAATCCATTATGATGACATATACATTATCATAAATAATTGTTAACATAATTACGGTTTTCTTATAGACACATAATAGCTTTGTCATGTTTAGACATATCATCAGTTAATGTTACTCCAGACCAGATGTTAACAGCATCTCGTCCTCTGGTAGAGGTTGTCTCTTGAACCGAGGTTCTGTCACAAGATAAATCACGAGACCAGCAAATACAACCAGCAGTACTCCAATAAAGTTCATAATGATTCCCTCAGAAGGTAGTTTACCATAATCCCTGTGAATAAAAGAAATAATATAATTTTAGACACAAGACACACTTGTAATGCCCTGTTGCTTATTTCCTTTTTGATAAAACATTAGTCCATATTAAACATGTCAATGGAAATATTCCTTGAATAATTTCTCCCAACAGTTTAGGCCCAGCAAGTAATATAAGGTCATTAAACAAGTTAATACAGACAGCTGTCTTTACACCTTTACCAATTGCTATACAAAAGGTAGCTTGCATTGCCTGCCATCATCTGTGGCTGCCTCTATGAAACTTCCAAGTTGCAAGAGAAATGGACATAGTTATGTTCTATGTACTACAACACTGGCTGTTGCAAATTACAGAATGTTACATGTATGTATATACCATTAATGAAGGTGTACATACATACATATATAATACATACATACATAATACATACATGCATGCATACATACATAATACACACACACACACACACACACACACATACATAATACATACATAATACATAATACATGCATACATACATACATACACACACACACACACACACACACAGACAGCTGAATGACACTGGACTCCCTTAAAAATAACAATATCCACGCATTTCTCATTGAAGAAATAAGAAGGAAACTGACGGAGACGGGAAAAACACACTGGAGAATTCAGTTCTGCTGGGTCAAGGCGCACGTTGGAATCCAGGGAAACGAGCTAGCCGACACACTTGCAAAGGAGGCAGCAACAAGCGTGGACATCAAAAAATGCTACAAGAAAGTTTCAAAAATGTAGTAATAAGTGAACTAAGTGAGATAAGTGTTGGGAAGTGGCAAAAGGAATGGGACCAAACAACAAAGGGGAAAATCACAAACGAATACTTCCCGGTAGTTGCTGTTAGGTTAAGTAGGAGAATAAACATTACCCATAATTTTACATCCATGGTTACGGGGCGTGGTAATATAAGGTCGTACTTGCACCGATTTAAAATAATTGATACACCAACATGTCCTTGTGGCACCAAGGACCAAAGAATAGATCATTTGTTATTTGAGTGTGAGCTGCTAAATAAGGGAAGGGACAGTAATCATCAGTATTAAAGACAGACATTTGGCCAATAAGTAAAAATAGATTAACAAGGAAATATTTTAAAATATTCGCTAAATTTACTAACGAGGTTTCTTTTGACAAACTTAATGAAGTGTTAAATCCATCATACCAAGTAGATTAATCTTTTGGCACCAGAATTATTTTTTTAATTTTAGCACACCCTGTATATAAAATGTGAATAATACAGGAACCAAATATGTTAGAATTATGAAACAAACCTCATTTTGAAGAGAAAAAAACGGAGAGTATATA
>Ga0123352_10005025_pt1 | contig 19749 bp, 13 predicted proteins | sample TergutLab28metaG_FD_89700 | JGI IMG/M metagenome (GOLD analysis project Ga0123352, IMG submission 89700) | Labiotermes labralis P1 segment gut microbial communities from Petit-Saut dam, French Guiana - Lab288 P1 | ecosystem: Host-associated > Arthropoda: Insects > Digestive system > Gut ... | reverse complement strand
CTTCGGTCGGGAAAACGCCTTTGGTATTCTTCAACAGCAGCATGTGCATTGCCGTTGCAAAATCCATACACAAAATGCTTGTCACAATATTCCACGTGGGAAAACACAAAAGGCATTCTTGCAACTCCGTGCAAGCAACTAACCGTCACGCGGGCGCGATTAATACTGCATTCCAGTCTCAAGGACATTAGCACTCGCGTGAAGCATCAGCCGTGCAGGTTGCAGTATTTGGAACCGCAAGAAGCCCCCACTTTTCTCTGGCCATTATCTCCGTAACCGTTCAACTTTGGATGTAGGTGTTTTGGGTTATATAGGTATACTTTAACATAAGGAACACTCTCCCGAAGTCTTGCACATTCTTCCTGGGACACCCTGTATATATATGTGTATAAAAAATACCTTTTATCTCTAGTGTGTAATTAACGAGTTTCATGTGATTCTCACAATGAAAAGTGAATGTTCTTAAATAGTAGTAATCAGTTCATCTTTGTGTTGGAGCTCCCGAGAAGGCACGTGGAAAATATTTATTGCTGTGTGGCGTACAGCTTACTGTGCTTGTTGGTTGAAACGTGGTACCTGAGCAGGTTGGTTTTTAACTCAACTTTCATGTGGTTAATCACCCAAGCAGATTTTAGTCCTTTGACACATACTTCTTGGTAATCCAATTTCCAGTTTTTGAATCACATACATCAATTATGTTGTTATTCGTACTTTGTCAGTCTATTAATTATATGCAGTATCTGTTGGTTCTACTGTATTGTGAATCAGAGTTGCACAAATCCTAGGCACCAGGTTACCATGGTGACTAAATTTTTTATGGTAACACCTAAGTTTTTTTGTCCATCAGTATGGAACTTGCAGCATGTTACCCTTCTGGCACCCAAAATTTTGAGGTGGTGGAAAACTTGTGCACCCCTGTTTTAAATTATTATTTATTGGGATATATTTTGAACCACACAATATACGTACAAGGATTTTTTGGGGGGGATTGTGTTTGATATTTTGAGGTACATTTGAATGGTAGAGTAAAAATGCAGTCATTATGTATATTATTTTAGGTACTAAGTAATGCCTGTAGTGTAATACATTGGCATACAGGGTTTTGGTGGGGAAACTTTACGTAAAGAGCAGCTGGAAGACTTAGGGACAAGTGGGAAGATACTATTAAAGTGGATATTAAAGAACTATTAAATTGTGGTGTGGGCTGAATTTATCTGCCTAGGACAGGGATAAATGGTGGGCTCTTGTGAAGATGGTGATGAGCCATTTGGTTTCATAATATGCACAGAATTTCTTGACCAATGGGAGAACTCTCTTCTTCTCAAGAAAGACTCTGCTTCATGGTGTTGATTTTTTAATGTAGATGGACATTATAAAACCAAAATAGTCATGTACTTGCTTAACCCCTTGAAGCCAGTATGTCATGTAAATAATATAGGAGACTTCATTTTGTACGTCACATAAAATGCCGTGTCGTCGCTGTTACAAGTATGGGCCAGTAAGTGTTGTTTCAGGAAGTAGCTATACAAAGCATTTGCATTTTGTGAGCGTGTAGGATCTCTGTATGCATAGTGATCGCTGTGTTTTAGTACTTGCAAGCATTGCTTTAATATTTTTTGCAGTGTCTGAATAAGCTTCTAAAAAGTCACAAATCACCAGGTGTTCATCATATCCCAGCAGAATTAAGGCAGGGGATAGAACAATTCACTATGAGATCCGTAAACTTTTTATTTCTATCTGGAGTAAGGAGGAATTGCCTAACGAGTGGACGGAGTCGATCATTGTACCTATCTATAAGAAGGACAATGAAACATTGTAGTGATTATAGGGGCACATCACTTATGCCAACTAATTAAAAAATTTTATCCAACATCCTGCTGTCAAGGTTCCCTCCATATTCAGAGGAAATTATTGGGGATCATCAGTGTGGATTTTGATGCAACAGGTCAGTGACTGACCATATATTTTGCATTCATCAAATGCTTGAGAAAAAAATGGAATTACAATGAAGAAGTGCATCAGCTCTTTATAGACTTCAGGAAAGCTTATGATTCTGTTAGGAGGGAGGTCTTGTATAACATTCTCACTGAGTTTGGTATTCCTAGGAAACAGGCTAATAAAAACCTGTCTGCCTGAAAGGTATAGCGGAGTCCGGGTAGGCAAGAATTTGTGTGACATGTTTCCTATTAGGAATGGTTTGAAACAAGGAGATGCTCTATCACCATTGCTTTTCAACTTTAGAGTATGCCATTAGGAGGGTTCAGGTAAACAAGGATGGCTTGCAATTAAATGTTACACATCAGCTTCTGGTTTAGGCTGATGATGTTAATATACTGGGAGGAAGCGAACATACTATAAAGGAAAACGCAGAAGCTTTGATAGTGGCTAATAAGGAGACTGGACTAGAAGTAAATGCTGATAAAACAAAGTACGTGGTTATGTCTCGAGATCAGAATGCAGGACAAAGTCACAATATAAAGATTGATAAAAGACCCCATTGATGTGGTGGAAGAGTTCAAATATTTGGGAACAACCTTAACAAATAAAAATTCCATTCAGGAAGAAATTAGGAGCAGATTGAAGTCACGGAATGCTTGCTATCATTCGGTGCTGAATCTTTTGTCTTCCAGTTTGCTATCCAAAAATTAAAGATTAAGATATAAAGAACTATGAGGGTGTTTGAGAATAGGGTGTTGAGGAGAATATTTGGGCCTATGAGGGACGAGGTGACAGGGGAGTGGAGGAAACTACATAATGAGGAGCTGAATGATCTGTACACCTCACCAAATATTGTTTGGGTGATAAAATCGAGAATGAGATGGGCGGAGCATGTAGCGCGTATGAGGAGAGGAGAGGCGTGTACAGGGTTTCAGTAGGGAAACCACTTGGGAGGAGAGGAGAGGAGAGGCGTGTACAGGGTTTCAGTAAGGAAACCACTTGGGAGACCGAGGGGTAGATGGGAGGATAATATTAATATGGATCTTCAGGAAGTAGGATGTGGGGGTATGGACTGGATCGAGCTGGCTTAGGATAGGGACAGGTGGCGGGCAATTGTGAATGCGGTAATGAACCTTTGTGTTCCATAAATTTCGGGGAATTTCTTGACTACTTGCAAACCGATTAGCTTCTCAAGAAGGACTCTGCTGCATGGAGTAAGTCCATTTGATACACTAAACGTAAATTTTTAGTCGTCATTTAAATTAAAAATTAACTATGTATATCATTACTGATTTTAATCAATTTCGTGACACAAACTTGGATATTAGTTTAGGGCTGAATGAGTATTTAGCGAGTGTCATATCAATAGAATTACCAGTGGATGGATTTTTGTGACATTTGGCTGGTTTGCATGTATTAACATGGTCTCGGATGTTATAAGGGCTGGCATTTGTTCGTAAGTTATATTGACATGATAATTGTTTTATACTTGAGGAGGACACTCATTATGCAGGTTTTTTATTCTTTATTCTACAAGCTGTGCCACAATATTCGTCCCATTGGCATGTACCGCTTGATACATGTCGGTTTTAAGTCTCGCAAAAGATCTTCGCCATAATAACTTGTCTTCCATCTCGTGGCTAAACATGCGAAGATCAGAATTAAAATAAATAAATAAATATATATATAATTTTACCTGCTGTTTTGTTTGGGTTTGAAATGTATCTCATGTTAAGGGAAGAACAGATTGAAGGTTTTTCAAAACCGATAAGTTTTTGCACCAGAGGGAGGAGAAGTGAGTGCATATTGGGAAAAAAGTACTGAACTTCGTAATTTTACTCTTCACCAAATATTTGGATAAGAAAATCATGGATGGTATGGGCAGAGCATGTGGGACGCGTGGGACTAATGAGAAGCCCATACAAAATATTGGAAGACCTAAACGTTGATGGATAATTTTAAGGCGTATCTTAAAACACATTGAGTATGAAAATGAAGATTGGATTTACCTGGCTGACAATGGCAAGCGGTTAACAGTGGAATTAAATTTTTAGTATCATAAATGGCGCGGAATTTCTTGGTTAGCTGGTGACGATTAGCTTCTCACAAGAGAGGGCCTGTTTCATGGATTTTATCAGTTACTTAGACACTGTTCATGTCTGTTATTCAGTTAGTAGTAAGAACTATACAATCAAGGCTAACTTGCAGATAATATTCTTTCACGTCAGAGTATTTAGTGGGCTATAGTGTTGTTGACGGTTTCATGTTATTAGGCGTGTTAAAAAATCGCGAAAAGCGACCATCAACTTCGTCATGTGTCTGTCCGGCTGTTCGCATGGAACAACTCGTCCCGCACTGGTCCGATTTTCGTGAAATTTTATATTTGATTATTTATCGAAAATTTGTCGAGAACCTCAGGTTTCATTACAATCCGACAGGAATAACGGGTGCTGTACATGAAGACCTATGTCCGTTTATAATAGTATCTCGCTAAATTATTCTTAGAATGAGAAATGTTTCAGACAAAAGTTGTAGAGAAAATCAACAAGTAGGGTATGTTCAGTAACTCCCTCCCCCCCCACCGTGGATCGTGCCATTTATTAGATATGTGGAAATATATGTTACAGCCGGAGAGGCCATAGATGACAATATCATACGGCGCATGCGCTGTGCATGTTGGACAAATAAGGCAAGAATACAGAAGCACACTCGGAATGTGTAATAGGCTACTATTGCCTTTCAACGGCAACAGTGGTTACGCGAACGCGCCTCTGTGTTGTGTTATACGTACATTGTCCATCTTGTTATGTCATTTAAACTCACCATATATTATTTTCTCTTTGAGACTGTACCGCATCAACGTATATAAAGATTACAGAAAATTCCCGAGTTTCGGTATTTCAAGTTGTGCAGTTGGAGACTTAAGGAGTCTTAAGAGTGGTTAAAAATTTCAGTAATAATATTTATTAAACGCGTACCGAATTTCTCCCTGAGGGAACGAAAGCGCAATGAGACGAAGGTGGTGGAAGAATACTGCTGGGCGATAACGCAAGCTGCGGAGCGGAAATACTGTGGTCGGTCTAGTGTCAGTGTGTTGGGAGTTTGGATTTCAACTGGACTGCCTTGTATATACATATTTAGAAGACCCAATGTGTGCTGAATTCTGATATCCCCTGTACTTTCCCCTATGTAATTATTAAGGAAGTCAGGGGATGTGACACCCAACAGCTTTGTTGCATTTCAGTCAATTTCATCATCTTATTACTTAAGACAGCAACGGATGGCAATAATTGTAACCATCATTAGCGCAACAGTGTCAAAGGGTCATGAGTATTCCCAAAAGTAATGTCATCGAACGTAATATACAGCCACGACTATACCTGTGCCGATCCCAGTTGACCGCACAGTCTAAGTCGTGGGTCTGCAGTCGCTCACTTGCTGGGAATGCAGGTTTGAACCCCACCTGGGATGTGGATGTCTGTCTCTTGTAAGTGTTGTGTGTTGTGAGGTAGACGTCTCTGCGCTGGGCTTATCACTCATTCAGAGGAGTCCAACCGAATGTGGTGCGTCTGAGTGTGATCATGTAGCCTCGATAATGAGGAGGTCCTGGCCTACTACAGGCTGTTGTGTCACGGAAAAAAAAAACTGTACCTATAGTCAGTATTACATTACTGCATAATTTGTCCCAATTGTAATTCCAGGCAGTCACATTATCTGATATAACATTTGGCCATAACCGTAGCTGTAAATAGTAACACATTAATGCATAATTTATTGTAATGAAAACCACGGTTGGTGCATTAGGCAATGAGACACTGAGAAAGGTCCACTAGGACTGAAACACATGTTAATACATTAAAGGCACTAGTTGCCATGGCACCTAGAAGTTTACAAGTGTTTCAGAAACAATATTACGTCCGTTTTTAGTATGTACGAGTAAATATGAAGTTACATGTGTCCTGAAGACGAGGCAGTATTTTCTATCAAATGCTGGTAACCACCTACCAGACTACGCGGTGTCATAACAGAGAAAACCACAATATGAAACTTTACAGCCTTCAGAATTTTGTATCTCAGTATGATGTATAATAAACCCACATTAAGGTTTAGGATACTGCATGTGAAGTTCATGTTGTTAGAAGGTAGCGGTTTTCTGGTTTGTGACACCTTGTATTTCGGTCGATTGGATCAATTTTTGGAAAAATGATGCCTTCATCTTCAGGTTTGAAAACTGAGGCAGCAGGGTCCAGCACAATGTTGCTGATTATCCACCAGACTACACCATGTCACATCCCAGAAGCCTGTGATCTGAATATTCACCACTGTGGGAACCTCAAATTTCATTATATATTTTTAACTTTTTGTTTTCCTGTGTAAAAATCACTTTGTATGAGTGGTGGTCTCCAATAAAGAGTTTGCGTGGAATTTGTATTTTAAGCTGAGCCTATAACTGTACTCATACCGTTAGTTGCCTTGCATGCATATCAAAATTAACCTTCCTGGCTATATTGTGAAATATCAGTTAAATTTGAAAGTGCTTCCAATGCAGTCAGTAGAAGTTAATGGGTCAAATATCTGGTTTTTGAATAAAATAAGTGACCTAATTTCACACCACTTTATTTGAATCCTATTAATAATTTGGATGTTTTATGCAAATCAGAAGAGAGACATCTATTTGTGTTAAGAATTTGGCTTACTGTCTTCTGGAATGTGATGCAGTCTCTTTCCCAGACAATGAATGGAGCAAGTTTCTACCTTTTGTTGGCAAATGCCAATCAAATTACAAGGTGTCACTTCCAGTTAAGGTCATAATCTTAATAATTACTGCCATGAGGCACTATCCCATGCTTTACCTGGATGGACTTGGGAAGAACACAGAAAATCCTCAGGATAGCTTGTCCGTGAATTGAATTTCAAACCTGAATACACAGCAAGGTGCTGACTATTGACCACTACGGGTGATGTATTCTGTGTTCAGACCTTACTTAACCCTTTCTGTGCTGAATTCTTTTTAATTTAGAATAAAAATAAATTTCAAATGATGCATATGTTCATCTACAACTCAAATTAGAAGGACATGCCATATTCTGCGGATTGTAAGATTTTTTTGTCTTCTTTGCTATATAAAGTTCTCCTGCATCTTATGGTCAGAAGGTGCACCAATATTGCTCTCAAAGCATTTAACTTTAGATTCCAGCATTCACAGGAGGGATGATGGGGGTTATCACTTGACTTGATGTTGGAGAGAGAGAGAAACAAGGCTTCGCTGTACCTAGTTCACTGGTGCTCAATGGTAGTGAGTTTATTGAAAATAAAATTGTTCTCCTAACTGAATGTGTAGTAAACAGAAGGGGATTTTATATACTCTGTGTTTCAGATTAAATGTGATAAAGTATGCAACAGAGCATTGTAGTAGGGCAGCTGACAGACCTTTCCGTCCACCTCCAACCAGAAATGGACACTTGAATGGAGAAGAAATGAGAAAGAATTACAAAAGTTAGAGAGGAATCAATGCTCTTGTCATATATATAATGCAGAACAGCCTAACCCAGAAGCAGAGGTTAAGAACTGGATAACAGACCACAGGCACAACGGAATTTCTGTGCCTACATGCATAAGAAATCATTTCTGTAGAGAGACAATTGGCAATCACACACAGCATCACTGATTTTGCTGGGACATCTTCTTGCTTTTGCAGAATTATGAAGAGGCATTGACTGTGCATGCATACTCCAACTAAAATAGCACAAGAGATGCCAGCCAAGTACATAGTGAAGATTTTGCTCTTTCAGAAGTTCGTAATTGCAGCTAGGAGGACATTTTGTGTTAAGTTTGATCAGGTTGGAAGCATCGTTTAAGTGCCTCTGACATAACTGTTCCATCAAATGAACAGACATTTTGTTGAATAAGTATTTGTGAAGTCTCATAAATTTGCCATTTACAGTCTTGTTACAGCTTAAGTCCACAAAATATGGTATGTGTATTTCCTTAGCACAGAAGGGGTTAAGGGCTAAAAGTACCTTTGATATTCTAGAAAAGCTCATGACCTACATTCCTCAAAATTATTTCCATAGTCTAACCTGTGCCCTTAGAACCTAAGAAACTTCTTACTCCTACGCCCAGAAACAGATTTGATCTCTCAGTTTCTATGCATGGTAAGACTGCAGTATGCTAGAAAAATTTGCTTGACTTAATAAGCCTCATTTTAGCTGTAAATTCAAAATAAACACCCAGCTGATTAGAATACCCTTCAGCTTACAAGTACACAGAGTGGATATGTTCTATATTAATTTTGAGGGTGAAACTTGTGGTTTCTGTCTGTGTCATGGGTTATGACACCAGACTGTGTCTGAAGTTTTGCATTTGTTTGGCTGACATCCAGTCAGCAGTTCTGTCTCATTTAGACATAACAGTAATTTTGTCTGTTACGTGGCTTCTTATACTGTGGTGTGTATTCCACTTCTGGTACACCAACCATCATTTACTGGTACATGGCCTTTATAAAATATTGAAATATAAAAAAATTAAACATTTTAAAAAGTGAATAAAGATAAGCCCCCCCCCCCCCCCCAAACACACACACAAACAAACACATGTGAATGTCTGAATGTATGTGTGTATATATGTGTGTGTGTGTTTGTGTGTGTGTATACATATATATACATTATGCAAACACACACACACACAATGTGTTTGTGTATATATACATACACACACACACACACACACAGACACGTGTGTGTGTGTGGCTTTTATTAATGTTTTAAAATGTTTAATTTTTTTGCAATTTATATATATGTATATTATATAACTCATTCTCACTGTCAGCTGGTCTTTCCAATTTCACGTGTTTCATTTCACTACAAAACAGTGTGGGTGGTACTGTAATTATTAAACTTCATTTAGCGGTATCCCAGTCAAGAAGACTGAGAACCCCTGCTGTGGTAGACATAAAAGGTTCACGTGAACAGCAGAGAGGAGCTGACTGTAGTTTCAGAACACAGACTCTGATGTTTATACTCCAAATTTCAAACTAACATTTTAATGGGTGTGATTACCAACTTGTGTTGTCTGACCTGCATGACCACAACAGCCTTGACCTTAACCTGACAGTGTTATCCATGGTTGACATGGAGATTCGTGGTTTCCCCCACAGATGAACATAATTTATATTGAAGAATAACATTTCAGTAATAGGCATGCCATAACCTATGTACATTTAGATTTTGTTGAGCAATTTTATTTTGTGTTTAAAAAGTATGGAGTGCTGCATGTGAATATGTACTGCCTTTTTAAGTATCTTGTTTAGAACAGTAGTCAAATACCTGAGTCTCATGTTTTAAAAACTGCTTTTCTGTATTAACAAGTGAGGCTGTAATAGCAGTCTTCAGGAATTTGCTGCAATTTGAAGCTAATATTTTTTCCCACATGTTGTGGTGTGGACTGGTTGGGTGGCTATTTTGACACTCTACACTCTATGTGTAATATTTTATGTCACATTTTATTAACCAAAAATTAATGCACACTTTTTTATATTAACTGTCTCCTTAATTGATGGTTAATGAAAATTGACGTGGTTTGGTGATTTTTTGGAGAATGTGGCTGTCTGTATTTGTAAGGTGACGTGACTCAGAATGATGACATGTGATTGCTTCATATATGGCCAGTAGGAAATGAGATTAAAACTTAGGTCCATTACCAGAGCCACTTTTCTTCTTAAGAAAGATAATGAGGTAGATGGATAATACAAGGACTTGGTACACATCTTGGCCACGTGAGAGTGAGTAATTCTGCATCTTGACCAGCCCATTTGTAGCTAGTAAAGAAAATCCCTTAAATTAGCTGGCTGAGATACTGTATGTCTCTCCACCTCCATCTGGTAGTTTCATGCTCTTGCATCGCAGACATAACAGAGAACACAAGGTTGTACACTCTAATGGGTACTCTTTCCAACAGGTAGACAAAGTAGCTACCGGGGTGCTGATAAGTCCTTAGCCCGACCTACTTCCCGATGTCGTAGGACGGAATCGATAGTGTCGTTGGAAGCTAATTTACTGCTCAGATCAAGTAATATATACTTGCTGCATACTCTCAAGAACCTTTAGAGGGATGAAAGGCACCTTATGCGTATAATTTTCACGTAAAAATTATCAATTCGGGCTAAGGACTTATCAGTACGCCTGTATGTATGTTAAAACAGTGTACAAATTTTGTTTGGTTTTTAGGTGCGTTCGCAAAATTGCGATAAGCGACTTTTAGCTTCGTTATGTCTGTCTGTCAGTCCATCCGTCCGCATGAAACAACTCGGCTCCCACTTGACGGATTTTTATGACATCTGAAACTTGAGTATGTCTCGAAACTGTGTTGAGACAATTAAAGTTTCATTAAAATCAGACAATACTAAGGGATACCTTACATGAAGACGAATGTACATTTTGCATCGTATCTCGCTGAGTTCATCTTAGAATGAGAAATGTTTCGCACAAAAGTTGTAAAGAAAACCACAACACACGTTTTATATTCAATAACCTCGAAACTCGTGCCGTTTATAAGATGGAAAAAATATTGTAGAACGAGGCAGGCCACAGATAACAATATGGCGCATGCACATTGCATTCTGGATATCAAAGACTACAGACACGCTCTCAGAATGTGTAATACTTAATGCTTTTCCTTTGCAACAATGGTTGCATGAACGCGCCTCGATATTATGTTATAGTACATTTCCTGTCTTGTTGTATGTAATTTGAATAATTATTTCCATTTTTATAGTCCCATGAGTAAACTTTAATTTCTTAATGCGTATGTTGTACCTCTAAAATGGTTCAGCTGCTATATATTGTGATATTAACAAGGAAATTAACCATATCACTTGCAGAGGACAGGTTCTGTACATGTACCGTCCTTTACTCAAGAGAATGCGGTTGGCCTTGTACAGCGTGGGTATAGAGTCCCTTAACACTCGCGATGACGGTCCGGAAAAAAATGCCGATGCTATCAAGAAACACGAGTCTCACGACATGCCTCTCCATTGGTCGCCGTTTGTTAGATGTTTCATTTATAACAAGCATAAAGTCAAATTTATGCACAGCCCGAATCACACAGAACACTACAGAAAGTAACTGTTCCAAAATAAACACCAACAAGATGACACTTATGGACTATCCTTTATTTCACGGTTAGTCGTCCTTTACATGTTTCGAGCTTCAGGGGGCTCATCATCAGGAGTTCACTTTTCGTACACTGTACAGGCAGTCTCTGGCATACTGTATAATCCGTTGTTGCATTCCACCCGTTCTCCTACGTGTTCTGTTCCCGAGTCGGGAATGATTATACAGTATGCCAGAGACTGCCTCTACAGTGTAGAAAAAGTGAACTCCTGATGATGAGCCCCCTGAAGCTCGAAACATGTAAAGGACGACTAACCGTGAAATAAAGGATAGTCCATAAGTGTCATCTTGTTGGTGTTTATTTTGGAACAATTGTAATGATGCACGGAACCATGAATGTAAAAGAAAGTAACTGTGTTATCTTACACGCACAAGACACGACTGCACTTCAGCTTTGTGTGTTTTGAAATGGGATAGATCGGTTACTGGTCACATGCAAAGGACGGTCTGCTTTCCCTTCCATAAACCACTGCTAAGGTCAACTTCAAACTCCACAATAACTAAATGTATTTGTTCTGAATAAAACTGGGAAGAGTGGCTCTGATAAGCGGCTTAACCCTTTAAACGCCGAATTAAATCCCATCTGCCATTTGCTGGCATTATTATAGAGCTCGCCATATTTTCCACGTTAGTAGGATAAGGGTTAAGTACAGATGTGCTTCACTGTTGGTCGAATATGCGGTAATTAGAACTTCGACCTCCCCATTGTCCCATAACCTAGCATTATAATTTTTTTGAGGGGGGGGGGCCACAGCTTTCTGTTGTGTCTTGAAGATGGGGATGGCTAAGTTCGCTGAAATTCTGGTGCACAAGCTCATTTAAATCTGAACATGGAACGAGATTGTTGTTATTGTACCACTGGCAATATTTGGTCACTTTGTTTCCTGTCCAGGAGCGCAGCAATAAATTGTACGAGTGTATTTAATAATATTTCATCAATCTTATATTGTAATATAATCCCTTCACGTAATGCACAATATGCATTGAGATACAAGGCTTCCGTAACAGTGAAAATTAAGGTTATGGTTTTCTGGGATGTGGCAACGTGTAGGTTTTAGGCGCGTCTTCATAGTTGCGAAGAGCGCCTATTACCTTCATCATGTCCGTCCGTCTGTCCATATGCATAAGCGCGGCTCCCAGTGGATGGATTACCATTAAATTTGATGTTGGGGACTTTTATGAAAACCAGTCGAAAAAAATCCAAATTTGGTTAAGATCGGACAAAAATATCTGGCACTTTACGTGTAAACCTAACTACATGATATTTTTACCGTGGATATCAAACCTCCATAAAAGCGCTCGCTGCAAGTGAAATGGTTTCAGGCTGTTAGGATAGCCGAAGAGGTATACACGTTGCGCGAACGCGCCACACAAAGATGGAAGCAGTAGGTCCTTCCGAAATGTTGGTTCATGTACCCGAGTCGACACATTGTCCCGCAAGACCATAATCGTAAGGTACATTCAAATTCTTTGTGTGTGTGTGTGTGTGTGTGTGACTTGCAGGAATGGTCAAAATTTGAAGCACTCACAATGCGAAAGCTTGTAGAATCACTAATAAAACGCAGTTGGATTAACATAAATGTAACTGGAAAAAAATGTTTATGTACCGTTGTTAGAATCCATGATTCCATCTTCACCTCCGGTTATCTGATTCAAATGTAACATATGAGGTTTTTCTTGCCAGTGAAGTTTCTTAATGTGGTCTCCTTCTGGAGTGTTAACACCATGTTGTAGTTACCGACCAGACTACAAAATGGAGTCATTACCGCTTTATTGCAGTACGCTATTGTAAAGCATGCTTGTAAATCTTGTAATATTACTTGACTAACGGTGTACAATGACAGAATTGTGTACAATATATATGAAGCGATCCAGGAGGAATTTGCCCAATTTCATGGGTAAATTAATCGATTTTGAATAAAACTAACTCATATTAACATGGGTCTAATTAAGAAAGTTTAAGGAGTCTTTGCCATTTGAAAGTATTGCTGAAGTGGTTGGAAAGAATATGTTCAAATTCTGGTTACGTTCAAGTGACAGGCGCACATTTGGAAGAGTTTTTGAATAATGTTTCATTTTTAGGCGCTTTAGCAAAATTTCGAAAAGAGACTATTAGCTTCGTCATGTCTGTCAGTTCGTCCGTCCGTCCGTCTGTCCACATGAAACAACTCTGCTCCCATTGGACGGATTTTCATGAAATTTGATGCTTGAGGATATATATAAAAATCTGTCCATAAAATTCAAGTTTCATTAAAACCTGAAAAAAAACAGGTACTTTACACGAAGTCCTATGTACATTTATGCCTCACTGAATTCTTCTTATAATGAGAAATGTTGCAGACAAAATTTTTAGATAAATTAAAAGCACGCATTTTATTTTCAGTTCCTTTTTTTCCGAAAATCTTGTATATGAGATATTGTGGAATGTGGTAGAGCCACTCGTGCCACAGGTGACGTTTAGTGTAACGCAGAAAAGATGCCATTTACATACTATTTAATACGGGTTGCTTTTCCGCGGAAACGGTGGTTACGCGAACGCGCCACAGTGTCACGTTATACTTACAGTACCTGTTTTGTTAAATAACACTTCGTTCTGTAAATTAAGTCATTGTGTTTGTGTTATATCTCGGTGTTGTGGTAAAACTGACGTGACTCCTTAAAACTTTTTGAATTCCACACATGTTAAAAGAATTCTTTTACTCAAAATGGCTCTATTAATGGACCTACGAAATGTATCAGTTCTCTCTTGAATTACCCTGCATATTAAGATTTGGTGACTTCAGTACATACGAATGCAGTAGAACAATCGTATAAATGTATCCTAAGGAACTTAACAGGTTTCCATTTAATACAAGTGCTCCTAATTAAACAGACACTGCACACAACCGACAACCCATGCATTTATAATTCACTCACTCGATGGTAGTTATTGTTATTGTTCTTCTTCTTTTAACATTGTTGTTTTTGTACGAACTAATGGGCAAGAAGTCTCAAATTTTGTCTGTGTTCTCTTGGTCTATTATGTTTTGTTTCTTTCAGACTTTTGTCTTTATTCTTGATGTCTTCTAGTGCCCGACAACCATCTTCTTCTGGAGCATTCGGTAGGCACCAGTCCTTTAAAATTCGGTTATAATACCATTTTCTGAAACCATACAAATATTCATGCTACTCATATAGACAGACCTGTGTGTACACTACATTAGTACTAAACAAGCACATTATGGTTTCTTTCCTTTCATTCTCGTTTATCTTTTTCCAATAGTGCGTTAAAATGTTCAAAATGTATTACGTCAATAGCTGCGCTATTTGTTCCTTAAGTGATTCTTCTTAAACAACTTACACGCATCGCAGAATGGTTCATAATAATCCAGAAAAAAAATACGTATCCAATCCGATTATCTTCCATTAACGTATTAATAACTTACACGTATCACAGAATGGTTCATAATAATAATAAAAAAAAACGTATGCAATCCGATTATCTTCCATTAACGTACTGTCCTTCCTGTAAAATTTCCCTTTTAAACTGTTCGTGTCTTATAGAGGCGGGCCTAATTTGGCTTTAATTTTCACTACATTTTCTCGATAGAAACGATTAAAACAGTTAAGTAAAAGTAACCAATAGGATGATTTGGTGCCGTTACCCTCATCACAGCGTAGATCTACTTAATGGTCCCCTGTTTCTTCAGACTTCGACCACTTCTAGCAGAAGTTATTTGTGTTGACCAATTTACTTCTGAAGAGTTTGCTGGGCAAGTTACTTTATTTTAGTTTCCATGACAACTTAACTTTATATTGTTTCGAAACTGATTTATTTTTCCTGCAAACCGTATTTCCGCGATTCTTGCAATTTCTTAGTTTGGAAACTTCAAGCTTCTATGGCAAGTTTTTGTTTTGTTTTCACAGCAGCATCCTATACCTTCTGTTCTAAATCTTTGTGTTTCTGTGTGTTTGGAATATTTGTCTTTCCATGACAATTTATAATTTCTCTTCTTTGGAAACTTCTCTGTTAGTGCTGAACTGTCACAGTATGTAAGGGGAAGCTTTTCTTAACTGATGATATATACCAAAGCCAGTAGACGCAGACATGTTTGTTTCAAGGTGATTAATCCAATTTATAGCATGGAAAGTGTTCATGATTCGAACACTTTAAAATGGCAAATAACACACTGATGCAAAACTCCTCCCCCACACATCATCACCATTCTCAGTGGTTGGGTCTGCTTATATTGTCTCTTTTCTCATTAAGGAGTTGAGCTTGTGGTTTGTAAACCAGAGGCTGGTTGGTGGTGGTGTTCACAGGTGGTGGTGATGGTGGAGACGACCCCGAGTTGACCTTCCTAAATGCTCTGTCTCTTCCTTATCATTACCCACGTCAGTGTCCTTACTGTCCTCGCATCCTCAGTCACTCGGGCAACTGGAAGAAACACGTTGCTACTATCCACGGTAATCAAGAACGTATCATCCCGTGTTGGATGTGCGAGGGTCGCTTCAGGACATCAGAATACCTTCAGAAACACCTGGTGCGAGTCCATAAAGTACCATGCAGTCGTGGTAGAAGATCTAACAAGTATTAAAATTTTGAAACTGTGACCATTGAGGATGAGGTATTGTAACAAGTGAATTATTGGTCGACAGATTTGAAGTCATTGTGTTCACATCTTTTGAGCGTAACGAGAGACACTGACGAGATAAACGTGCCACCGTATGCCTTTGGAGACAAGGCTCTGAAGATTAATGAAGATGGAGGATAGTTATGCTGTTCGTGACATAAATTCAACCGAACAAGAGGAATTCAAATGACTTTTATTGGGGATGATATAAGTCGAGTACAGTACATGCAGTTTATACCCTCACTGTGAACTGTGTGTAATGACCGAGGTGTACTGTAGGCATAACTCTCCAAGACCTGCGGCTGACCGAATATTCTAAATCTGTGAGCGTCTTTTCCAGTATGGAGCCATAAAGGTAATATGTGTGTGTTCATGGTTTTAGCATGCTTTTGTTATATTTAAACAACACAATTCTGTTGAATAATTTAATGTGTTACTTAAAGACGCTTGTCAATTAATTTAACATAAGATGATGCGTTTCGTTAATAAAACGAAGTGAATGTATTCGCTGCAGCCAGTGACCCAACATTTTTTGCCCATCTGTGTGCGTTACAGTGTCGTACTTTGCAATTCGGCGATTCACTCCCCAGCGTTATGTGTACCCCGTGTATACCACAGCGTGGCTTCATGTTCAGTACCCCTGTCCCTAAACGTTTTACCCACCTATGTTCTGTTTCATTGCTTGCCTGTGTACATTGCAGTGCTGTACAAATACTTTGTAGTCGGTGCTCCTTGCTCCCTTTCCAGTGATTTTCTCAGTTCAGTAAACCAGACAGACGGCAGTGGCTTACCTTCGTGTCAACGTGCGTCCGACTGCTACAGTGATATGCCTGATGTAATTCCAGATGAACTGAGACTGTAGTGCTATTATATCTGTCTTTACCACATACTGTATTGTACCATAAATTCTACCTGAGAGGTTGAGTTAGCGGTATCGAGTTGGAATCGAGTACGACACACTTCCTGTCATCGCAATATTTCGACATGAACGACGTGGTCCTAATGGCTCATGCTTTACGGCTTACCCTGCCTCCTAACAAGCGAAACTAAGGTTGTCCTTGTCCTCGCCATGAGGGCATATGAGGGGAGTAGAGGTATAGCTCCACTCTTGTTTAACCTCGACGCGAGATGGAGGTTAGTGGGCAACGTCACGCCTCGGCCGCTTTACCCTCGGCAGAGACCCCCTTAGGTGGTCTGACGATTTGGAGAAGAAAGAAATCTCCTCCTCCTGCCGGGATTCGAATCCCGGACCGTCCTTATTTTCAGTGTGTCATTTTTACAAAGCTTTATTCCTAGATGGAAACACGGCTGGGCCTTGAAGCTTCAACTTTTGTACCAAGGCGTGAATTTTGATGTTGCAAGTTAAGGCAGGTGGTCGTGATAATTATGTTTGTGCTGTACAAAGTGAGAGACGGATGGGGCTGAGCCCTTAGAAAAAACCACAGGTGTTTTACTGCTCCTCGTGTTAACGAAGGTTTGAAAACCAATACAATTGCTGCCATTCCTTGTGCTATGGGAGACAGCCGTCCAGACGCGTTCTTAACCACATGTACTTGTTACTGTGTACACACCACTTGCTGTTACTTAAGGTTAGTGCCTTCTCTACACACACACACATACACATTATTTAACGTGTTTCTTATGCCCCTCAGAATAAACAGTGACTTATTCAATGAACAGTCTTAAACGGTTAGAATTTGTAGTGGAGACGCTGTGTGTTGTCTATCCATAGGAACTGATTTTCAACCGTTATCTTAATTTCGGGTTTCAACGGGATAAACATGGTTTAGGGTACAAGGACGGATGCAGAAGAAGGGGTCAATTGAACGCATTTGTCTTGTTCTGCGACAGCATGAAGGGATGAACTTGTCCAGGGTGGTACAGAATTGAACGCTAATATCCTCTGCGGCTACAGCTGCTCTCGTGCCTAAGCTTTTCCCATCTGATTAGTTCACGAAGTCTCGTGAAACACCTACTTTATAAATAAATAGTATTTTTGACGGTCTTAGCAGTGTGTAAGGGCGGTCTGTGTGACAGAGTTGTCTTTTGGGACGTGTGACGACGTCCTGTATTCTGAGATACGTACCGACGTTTCGGAGAAACCAACTACCGCCACATGCACTCATAATGAAAGCGATGGGTTCCTCTGCAACGTCAGTGCATATCCGCCAGACTGCACGGCGCCACTTTCCAGATCATATTACTTTCTAGGGCAATATTAGTTGTCTAACATTCAAATTGCGACAAGGGTTCCGGGGTTTCTTTCCCCAGGGTTAAAGCGGCCTGTGCTTGACGCTGTCACATTCCTGTTATGCCTGTGTCAACAGTGAATGGTCCTGTACATCAGTCACCCTAAGTGTATTAAAGTCTTGGCGCTTCCTGAACCATAAGAACTTTAAAATTGTGTGCTTGTACACCAGCAGTACTTTCTTGCTCTGATCGACTACGTTGAGACACTATGTGGTTAGGTACACGCTGATGTACTGTTTTCAGGCCCACGTTCAGCCGTGAATGGTAGAACATTATATATGCAAGTTAATGCTGATCTTTCAACCATGAAATATGGAGCTTTATGTAGTTGGGGTTTGATGATCTGTAAGTCTCGTTCAACCGTGAATGATGGAACCATGTTTAATTCAGTTCCATTGATCTCTAGATTTCATTCAACTATGAATTATGGAGCTTTACATAGTTGATTTTTGGTAATCTCTAGGAACGGAACCATGTGTAATTCAGTTCCATTTTTCTCTAGGTTTCATTCAACCATGCATTATGGAGCTTAATGCAGTTCAGTTTTGGTGATCTCTAGGTCTCGTTCAACCGTGAATGACAGAACTGTGTTTACTTCAGTTCCATTGATCTCTATATTTCATTCAACTATGAATTATGGAGCTTTACGTAGTTGATTTTTGGAAATGTCTAGGAACGGAACCATGTGTAATTCAGTTCCATTGATCTCTAGTTTTCATTCAACCATGCATTATGGAGCTTAATGCAGTTCAGTTTTGGTGATCTCTAGGTCTCGTTCAACCGTGAATGACGGAACTACGTGTACTTCATTTCCATTGATCTCTATATTTCATTCAACTATGAATTATGGAGCTTTACGTAGTTGATTTTTGGAAATCTCTAGGGACGGAACCATGTGTAATTCAGTTCCATTGATCTCTAGGAGCTCCGTGTAGTTGAGTTTCGGTGATCTCTACGTTTAAGTCAACTATGAATTATGGAGACATAATAGTCGATATTCGCTCACATCTAGGTTTCAGTCAGTGATGAAAGATGAAGCAGTTTGTTCGACAGCATGCTACCTGTAGGTTCCAGACGTGTGCTCACTACTGAATTGCAGCTCAGTAAGTCACGATGTGTGGTTTACGATAGCAGTGTGTTCAGTATTAGGCGTTGACGTGGTCAGGTTTCTAGGCACCGGGGGCGAGTAACCACAATGGCCTCCCCTAACAAAAATTATGAATTTTCAAAAATCATAACGCCATACTTGCAGTAACATTAATTTCCTTTCGTGTTAAGCCGTTTTTTAATCTTTTATATGAAGCATCCCCATTGGTGTAACCCTAAAATGCATAACGAAATTTTCAATGACACTCAAACTCATTCCTTTGTGAATATTTATTATCTGGCAGCTAGTTTCGACGTCAAGTATGGGTCATAATCAAGCCGTTGTAAAGCAAACGATTGCATGTAAAGAGGGAGATCTCCTACGTCATGGCACTTAGTTTCTGTGTGCATTCATATTCTTGTACAATGGCCTGATGATGACCTACACTTGAGGTACAGGTGGGGCATAAAGATCTCCCACTTTTCGAAGGGGCACTGTGAGGGCTGTAGTGGTGGTAGAGAGGTGGGGGCAGTGTCATGGGGTTGGTTAGCCTCTACAGTTGTCATTACCCATAATGGTTTGGACCGGTGAACATCGGGGCTTTGTTGTTGTTGTTCCCTAGGCGTTTGATCTCTTTAAGGGGAGACGTGGAGTGGCCGGCACGGTCACCAGACTTAAGCCCGTGTGACGT
>Ga0123352_10005022_pt1 | contig 19752 bp, 14 predicted proteins | sample TergutLab28metaG_FD_89700 | JGI IMG/M metagenome (GOLD analysis project Ga0123352, IMG submission 89700) | Labiotermes labralis P1 segment gut microbial communities from Petit-Saut dam, French Guiana - Lab288 P1 | ecosystem: Host-associated > Arthropoda: Insects > Digestive system > Gut ... | reverse complement strand
TCTACATGTTTCGAGCTTTCTAGAAGCTCATCATCAGGAGATCATTCTTCCTGTACAGTCAGCTTTCTGGTATATAGTATTTGCTGTAGCCCTCCCGTTCTCCTACGTGTTCTGCTCCCGACAATGATGCACGGAACAATGAATGTAAAATTTCCCAAGTATTTCCTTGAATGGGCTGTTTTATTACTAGACTATTTGTAAACTTTGCTGAGAATTTGTCGCATTGATTGTATGGGAGATTTAATTCTTACAGTTGTTTAATGTGTGTGAAATTGTGATAACAACCAGAGCAGTTATTTGAAGGAATCATTTTAATACTATACTTGTGAGCACAGTACGGCTGGAGACAGGTGAATTGTGTAATGAAAAGGTTAATACGTGGAAATGAAAAATTATGTTGGACTTAATATTTCTAAAGATTATGATAGTAAATACTGTGAAGATTAGTTTGATTTGACAATGATAGAAGGGAGTGATTGGGCAAAGTGTATATTTTCTCCAGCATATCGGACCGGTAGAAGATAATCCCATAATTGCCTAAACGCGCAGTGCTCACGTTAGCTACCAGTAAAGTATGGACGTTGTGTTTGTTTGTATAATTTCCTTTATGTACAAACTGAACTTTCAGTTATGTTCGGTTAGCTTGTCTTGGCGAATGCTAAGTTGGTGTAGGGGTTCGAGTCCACTCGACTAAGCATTAAGTGGCCACAGCAGAGGGATCACAACCTCCGTAGCCACTATGAATTACGATAATTCAGTAGGAAGCACTTGTCAGTGATCTGCTTAGGAAATCCAAAACTGACTGGTGGCAGCACTACCGAAATTGCTGAGGCTAAGACAGCGCTAACGTGAGTCTACGAAATTCCTTTAACAGGTAATGCCCCTTTGGGGTAGGGACCAAGTGTTCAACAGAACCCTTACCCCAGTAGCCATTACTAACTAGTGGTGTCAGTGGGTTCACAACCCCCGTAGCCACTACAGTTACATACCTTTGCCTTGTTCATGTACCTTATGTCCTCCCTACCATGAAAAAGGTTTTAACCCTTTAAATTACAGCAATAATTGTCTTTAGTTTTAACGCTAAAAGCACTCTGAAATGTGCCTACCTAAAAAAGAGTGATGTATAAGATTACAGGATCTGTAAATTTACTTACAGCATTTTCAATATTATGCATATCTTACAAGTGATGGTCATGGCTAATTGAGTTTTCATGTGGGAATATATTTTGTGACAAAAGTTATATAACATAAGAACGTAAATGATTCATGTGAAATGTAGGGAGTCATTTTTGTGAAACTGAATAAAATGTGATGCTTACTACTGTATATAAGATACAAGTAAAATAGAAAGTGTAAGTCATGGGAACATGAGAGCATAAAAATTTTTATACTACATGATCCATAACGAGTGACCTAATAATGTGAAAATATGTGACAGTGAATAGAATATTCGTTTCGTAATTTAGAGTTATCAATAAATCTATCACTGTGAAATTCAAAGTGTAAAAACACTGAAATTCTATTAATTATCTAGTTATCTTATTGCAATTTTAAGTTTCTGTCATTTGCCTTTAGTATAAATTTAAAATTACGTAGATCAAAATTTAAAAACATTGAAATGTTATTAATTACATAAGTATCGGATTGCTTTTTTTAAGTTTACATGCAGCACCCATAAGTGAAAATTTAACATGAACATTGAAATTGTTCCATTAGTGTTACCCTACAGTGCACAGAGTAATGTTAGTTTTGCATCTAGTCAGTAGTTATTTATCTTAGTTAAAGAGCAGTTGTCAGTTGGAGGTCACATTACATTAAAAAACAGTTCATAAGAAGTTTCAAGGCGGTCGGTGTTGGCACAAAAAAGAAAACTTTTAAGTCTTACTTCCTCAGAGGTGAGAATATTTTGAGAGTGCTCTGCTGTCTGTTGAGAAGGAACAAAAAATGACAGCACATGAAACAGTGTCACCTATAGTGAGAGTAAATGTTTGAGCATGAGCATAGAAAGAACTGATAGAAGAACAAGAGCAGGTATGAAAAAGACAGCAGAGACAACTTCAGTGGAAGAAATACGTCAGATAAATAGAACACAAGTTTGTTTAATAGAGTAAAACTGAAAAGAAGAATATTATTTGCCTGGACTGTCTGGAATTACAAAAAAAAGTTACAGATGACATTTCGCCATTTCATGTACGTGATTTACCATGATGGAGGGAATTCTGGCAAATTTGAAAATATTCAGTCTATTCACGGTGATGATCTCAGTGTTCTGTACTTCAGGGGAGAGAATTTTAAAAAGTAAAAAATGCTGTCATAGCATTCTTTGAGACTCTTTGTCTACTCAGAATGAATACTGATAATCATGTATATGTTCTTGATATTTAAAGTACACTTAGAAAGGGAATTAAAAATCCATCAACATACATGTATAAATTTCTGTATTTCTCTCCAGCAACATACAGATATAATTTTCTGCATATCACTCAAATCTTCTCAGAGAATGAGCCGTAAGTATTCGGAGTTCATACGCAGGACTTCCGAGACTCTGTGTTCAATCATCAAGTGTTGATGTGGCCTCAATTACTCGTAGTATTTATATCCACGGTATGCTGTTAGTCTCAGTTTCATCTTCCTGTCGATATCGCTTGTTCCTCCCGACAGGGGATGCAAGGGAGTTTTTCAGGTTTTACTTTCCTCAACATCATCTTCTAACATTTTCTGCCTATTCATTCCACTCCATAGAGGTCGTCCGTAAATGACGTCAGGCGGTGTTGGCATAAAATTGACCCGCACCTTCCTCTTGTCACATTTTGTCACAAGTCTGACCCCCCTTCCAAAATGACGTCGCAAACGTGTGACCCCCCCTTCCAATCACAAAGAAATGGAAGTAGTTTTTTTAAATCAATCTCTGCTGTTTTACTAATTCAAGCCATCATAAAAAAGTACACAATTTAGGCCTACTGGAAACAGTTGTTAAACCGAAGGAGACACTACCTAGTCAGTCTGTGTCTGCAATTCTATGCTGAAAAAATCGCGTGATGTTGAGAATTTTGATTTTTTTTTTTGCGAGACTGACTTACTTATTCGTCCTCCCATGGTGACGAAAAATTTTTCTGCCTTGTGCAAACAGGAAGACTGCTGACACCAACATATTTTTCTGGAAGAGGCAGACCACTTGAATTCAGACAATCTTCACTACGCCGCTCTACATTCTCTCCGTTCTCTGCAAGTAGTATGATCACCATCATCTTGGGTTGGCGACGGACAACCACTCTCAAACGTTTGACTAATTTCACTGGAATTGACTGACGTTTGTACGTCGCTGTTTTTCACAGCATCACCACAGACGCAAAATACTGATGACGTGTCCTGCATATCCTGTCACTCAGTACATACTGGACTGAGGAGCAACATAGAACATATGGAATAGTATTTTTTTAAAATGTGATTTATTGCGTTTGAAGTTCTTACAAGTACATGTAGGGTATACAAATTGTTCCGATAACCAATTTACAACAGTATTTTTGAATGCTTTTCATGTGGGTGTGGTGTGATACATACATAAGGGTTACAGCAGTAAAAAAGAAATACAATGTAAAAAACACTGCGGATGATGGAATAGTATGAAATGTAGCTGAACGATGAAGGATGTTGTTCACCTTCCAACTCCACCGTAAAAAGAGGATGGAAATTTGTGCTCGTCCTTCATCTCTTTGAACAATGGTAAAGGAGGTCGAAGCGCTTGTCTATAATCACACTGAAATATGAACTCCCTGGTTTTAACAATACCGCTCGTGACCACATTTCACGATCTGTTCAAATACTGGCTTCATCGTACATGGACATCCCACCAGTTTTGTTCTCTGGACATCAACTTTTTCTCCATAAGTTCCAACTTCGCTGGTTAATTATATTCAGCAACAGCTGGATAAATGCCAACTATTAACTTGAACAAATTTCATCCACAGTCTTCCCAGCAAAATTAAAATTCTTCTCTTCCAATTCTGTACCCGTGGTGTTACTTTTTCGTCCAAATAACTGCCATAGTCATCGTGAGGCTGGATCAGTCCTCTCAGTTCTCTACTCAACCGCGCCAGGAGCATTTGTTGCGTTAACGTAAGGTCAAGATGTTGCTGAATAAACTAGTGATGCCAAATTTATGACCTTTTAGTAGCGTGGATCTTCGTCGGGACCTCCGTCTAGAGTTGATACAAAAACTGGTTTTACTGAACGATCAGTACCATTCATAGTTATGGCTTCATACGCCTTCACAGCCAGTAACTTTTCGAAGTACAAACCGTGACTGAGTGCTGTCGACAACGAGCCCTTTCCTGATGTCATTGCAATGTATGTTCGACCTGAGCAGCCAGCGGCTTACTTGTTTCCAAAACCAACAAGCATAGTGTGAATTCCTGCATACACTGATGGGATCAGTTTGTGTCGGCCAGTCACTACCCAGTCGTGGTCTCGGTGGCCGACTCGATATTCGACATGCATCAGCATGCGAATTTGCAGCTGTCAGACCAACTGGAATGCTACAATTGTCGTCCTGGTTGATGAAACACACCTCGTTCGCTCCCAGCACAGCCGACAGCTCTTCTAAATATCTGGCCGTGGTTGTATAAAACACTTCATCTATATAGTTTGCTTACATATCGTTTTTGCTCTAATTAACGTAACTGAGACTGTTGAAACATAACGTTTACCTTTCAGAGACGAACTGTACTTCGGTAGACGATGAAGGTACAAACAAATTCGGCTGATTTCAAATCCATCTCCTTTCAACTATTCCGTCTACTAATCTAAGGTTTTGACGGTTCGGTATACGTCTCTCTGTCTATTATCATAGGAAGCTGAACCGTGCATACCAATGTGCAGAATAGCTTTCAGTAGCAAAAGCTGATCCTCTTAAATTCGTGGTCTACCAGAACTACGTCTGATGCCCAGTGCTCTGCGTAGCTCTGGATGTTCTTCCAAAACTTCGGTGAGGTTTCTGTTCTTACAGCCCCAAACTTTTGAGATCTTTCCTGGTGTTCCTACTTCTACTTTAATTTAGTTTCCTGTTCCGCCCTTCTTTTCTTCGCTGCTTGCACAGATTTCTCCTATTCGTCTCTAACCAACCAGCTAACCAAAGAACAAATTAAGAGTAGAGATTTGCCACTGTGAGCAGACATTATGGTAAAGCTGCCTTGTCTTGGGGAAAATACGGACCATTCCCCGTCTTTGCGTTATACCATGTCACTTGCTATACATCTGTGGAAAATCACGGGAAAAAATCAGTTCGCAAGTGAAATTCGCTCCTATACAATATGATGTAGCGGTGGGGTAACGGCATTTTCTAGAGGGTACTGGGAGTCTTTGTGGGCCGGGATAGCGACTGGTTACGGGCTGAACTGTCCGGGGATCCAGTCCTGGTGTGGGTGAGATTTTCCGCACCCATCCAGACCGGCCCTGGGGCCCATCCAAACTCTGCACAATGGGTACCGGTTCTTTCCCGGGGTGAAGCGGCTGGGGGCATGGTGTTAACCTCGCACCCTCATCTAGCGCCGAAGTTAAGGTAAGAGTACATCTATACAACTACTCCCCCTCTGAGTCTTCATGCCCTGTTCTAGAGTGAAATGTACTGGCAGTCTCTTGCGCAGCCACTTGCGCGACACCCCTAGGCTTCTCTCGCATCCCCTGGAACGTTCTGGGATTGGCCAGAGCGATTAGACACTCTTGTTGTGTGTAGAAATTTCTGGAGGCTGATGTCAGATGGTAGTACTTTTCAGTTAACTGCTCTGGCGCGACACAGCTGCACCTGGTGCTAATACACACGTTTCTTGCGGGAACTCGTTACTATATATTTATTAATATTACACCATTTAAAATAATTACATTATGGATAAATTTGTTTTCTATTCAATATTCTCATATGAGACTGTGTAGTATAATGTAACTGAACAAAGTGGTGCACTGTGCCTCCTCATCTAGCGTGATTTCTCAAGGTTTGAATTTCCTTATGTTCAGTACATTTCTCTATTTAAATTGCAGGTTGTCCAGTCATCTTACCACTATTTTACTATGCTTAAAGCAGTTCATGATGAAAATGCTTACAATCGAAGATGATGATGACAACGATGACGACTACATCAGCAGCAGCAACAACAACAACAACAACAACAACAACAACAACAACAACAACAACAACAACAACAACAACAACAACAACAACAACAACAACACTACAATGTGTATATCGTCTTTAGTTTGAAGCATAGTGCTTGGTGGGAAAGTACACATAGATGATACTGCAATGCTGCAACTGCATTTATGATAGTAGCAAATTTACATGGCATTTTAAAATGTATGTACATCTATGTACATTTTCTCTTGCAGTGGGTGGGTCTGGGCAACATGTGATGTGAAACAGATGTTCTGTGTTTGGGTGTTACACTTGAGGTGTTTAGGGAATGCCTTTCATCTGCATATAAAATTCTCCCTAAGCTAACTGGGTCATATACGCAAGCTAAATCACTCCTAGTATTCATGACCAAAAATGGACATGGATGCCAGTGCTTGGCCTCTAACCCATGCTCTGTATTCACAAAGACCTTAAGCACAAGCACCAAGGATTAATACTCTAGGAGGAGGAAGTTTGAATGTATCGGGAGAATTTTTCAAAATCAATTGCTGTCACAATATGTCATTCAGAAGCTAACTACTGGACAGTCTAATAATAGCAAACTCTTCACATAGTGCATTATTATAACAATATTGATTATCATTTAATAAATTGTCATATCATAGTACACCACAGGTACTGCTGGGTACTCACATTCACTATTCTAAGCAATCCACCCATCGACTCCTGCTTGATCAATGCCACTACCAGTCATCTACAATGTAGACTAAGGGCTTTCTTGCAACACCCTCTGCTGAAAGAGCTGGCAAATTACTCAACTTCAGCAGAAACCAGCAATGAATAATGTCGGGTCTACAATCCCCACTAAGTGCCATCAATGGAATTCAACAATAGGAGAAATGTGTTGTGGTCTCTGTTAATAACATACAGTACACATTATCCAAAATTTTAACAGCAAGTAACAACAATAAAATATTGGGCAATCAGCCACATCATGTTCTAGCTATGAACCACTATTTTTGAGACTGTGTCTATTCCCATCATCAGGTCCATTTGCACTGTGAATGACATACGAAAACCAAGCTACAATGCTTTTGCGCTGAGATCAACAATGATGTGGAAATTCATCTGAGCAGATCTTTCTGCACGTGCCTACAAAGTTTGTAACAATATTGCAGTAGTAGCAGTAGTAATACTATAAATAGTAGTAGTACATAGGCTTTCTGTATTATTGTTCTGTCACTCTCTTATGTTACCTCTCTTAGTTCCCTTTCTAAAATTATTCTTACTGACTGTTCATTCAGCACATAAATAATAAATACTTATAGCTATAATTGCAGAAACAGTTATTATTACTGTTATTACTGCTACTATACTGTAATAGTAGTTATAGTGACTAATGTGTTAATAGTCACAGCAGCAGTAGTAGTAAAACAGTCATAATTGTGTAGTAGTGTAGTAGTAGTAGTAGCAGTAGCAGTAGCAGTAGTAGTAAAATTGCTGTGACAACCATGAGAAAGCTCTGTCAGTCAATCAGTTAGACTAACTGTACGATGGATGACCATTGTTCAGTTCCTGTTAATGCCAGAGACTGTTATTTATTCACCATCATGTTCAGATTGGTTCTTTGGTCCATACAGCTGCCTGTCTAGAATGGTCTGTAAAGCAGTCAGAACACAAATTTGGTCACTCACATGCACACAATACTTGGAACTTGCACACAACTGATGATTCCATCTGCAGAAAAACATAGAACTTTGTTGGGGAACATCACTGTGTGAGTATATGAGTAACAAGTATCAGGGCTTGTTTCATTAGCACTTGGGGGGGAGAGTCACTTAAGACTACAGATGGTAGGAAAATATTCATATGTAAAATGTGCTTCATAGTTTCAAGATAATGCTTTTTAAGCAGTGTTTCTATGCTACCCTGTATCAAATTCCCTACACTCTCAGCTCCATGATATTTTTATGAAAAAAAAAATTAATTGCTTAAATCTTCCATATTTCTGATGGAGGATGGATCATAGAGTTATCTACTATTGGTTACAGCATGGTTATGAGCCAACACTGATGATTAGAATCAAAGTTAATTAAAAAAATTGGTCAAGATAGGTGCACAGTTAATACTCCTGTCTCACCCCTCCTTGCTACTACCGATAAATGCCAAAAATTTAATCTCTTAAATTGCAATTTAAATTGCTCAATAAAACAATAATGAAAAGAATATGAGCAATAACACTATTCCCCTACAAGGTAAAGTATGCCGCTACTTCATCCATCGTATAATACAGGAATAGAATGGAATAGAATAGAATAGAATAGAATAGAATAGAATAAAATAGAATAGAATAGAATTAAGAAGGGCAGGCACTGCAGTGACCCATGCACACTACTATATTGATCTTTGGTGAAGCCCTTACATTCATGCATTTAGCAGTCCTACACCTGCAACAAAATGCAGTATTCTACTGACAGAAATGTCCTCAAAGTCAGCTGGTTGTATAGAATGTTGTCCCAGGTCCCCCTAAATCTGTATATAGACAATGTCTTACAGTCACAAAAAGTATATGAGATCGTTTTAGATGTCTGTTTACATCTATCATACTCAGGATGGTCTACCAGTCCCAGTGTAAATAGATGTCCTTTTACATGAGAGTGTCCTGTTAACAACCTGTCATTATTCATTGCTGGTTTCTGCTGAAGTTGAGTAATTCGCCAGCTCTTTCAGCAGAGGGTGTTGTAAGAAAGCCCTTAGTCTACATTGTTCATGAACAGATTGCCAATGCTCCTCATGTTTCTTGCTTGTTCAGCCGCTGATCACCCCTTGGCAACCTTTGTAGATATGCCAAGGGCAGGCTGAGGTCCTGTAAGTGGATGTGAGGAGCTTTGTTTGGCTAATTAACCAGCTGTTACATTTCCATCAGTCCCCATGTGTCCTGATACCCATACGCATTATGTTATTCTACCTTCACTAGGAATTGATAAGAGTCCCAAAATTAATTTTGATTTTATGTAGGAACTGTCAAGGGCTTTGTTGGCTGCTTGCCTGTTCAACTGTTGGAAAGAATATAGGTGTTCATACCTGTGTAGCCGTTTTGTATATACTCCTTTATACATGCCTTAATGGCATATATTTCAGCCTGGAATAATGTGGTATGGGGCCCAAATCTGAAGCTATGATCCCATCTTGAATTCCATCTATATACCCCAGCACCAGTGCCTCTATTCATATTGGACCCATACATATAGCAGACCTGCTCCCCTTTATTATTTTCTGCCATCCACAATTGTCTTGAAGCTTGACTGTGAATAACTTGTGTGTGTATCTTATCAGTCCCCATCTGTAGGATGGGATCATGCACCATGTCCCAAGCATAAGTCAGGAAACTTAGAAAAATTACCTTGAGACAAAAGTTTTCATGACAGAGGCACTCAGCATAGCAGAGTTATGGTCTGAAAGGTATAATGAGTAGATATTAATATGAGATTGATGTGGGGTTAGCATTATAGTGTAGCAACTTTTGTCACTAGTTAAGTACTTGCAGCCCAGGTTAAGCATTAAGTGCACTTTCATACTGTCGCTACATTCTTATAATGAAAATGAAGCAATAAAACACACTCAGAAGTAAGCCCAGTTCCTTATCATCCAGTTCTTCCTGTCATTGTTTTGCGCCTCGACTAGAGGAGGGGAACGGACCTGTTAGCAGTGCAGCTGACATTATTGCAGCTCTGATTACATACTGCAGTCTGAAGTGCAGACAATCCTACCTGTCACATTAAGTAAATGAACAAAATTCCATTCAATTTCCTCGTCATTTTGTGTTTTTATGTGAAGCCAGCATTGACATTATTCAAGCACACACACGTAACCAACCATCGTGTTTCAGCGTCTGTCTTAGCTGTGTGGTTGTTGCCATCTGCAGACATAGGTTATGTTTTGAAACATGGCTGCATAATACATTGTACTGGGAATGTTTGTTGTTATTGGTTCTGTTTCTTATGTGGTATGATTCAGTGCTGTATATATATATATATATATTTATTTATTTATTATATTTACAATTCTTATGTGGTAATATTTTGATGATATGTAAATAGCTTTTACACTCTTTTATGTTGATACTATTTAGTTGCGACTTTTATGTTTTATATACACACACACACCATATTGATTTGATTTGTTGGTGCTTAAACTCTTTTATCACTTACCTGTTTTACAGTTGTTTTTATCTGTACAACTGATGATGATGATGCTAAAATAGGTACTGAAACGTGTTTGTCTTAAAGAAGGAATTGAAATCATTTCTTCTTCTGTATTCTTTTTACTCAGTGGAAGAATTTGTAGCTTTGTAACTATGTAACTTCATTAGCTCAGTATTTAATTTAAGCTTAATTACACTATGAATAAGTAGTTCTGAAATCATTTGTAGAATAATATGTTATGTAGCTGTTGGATTTATCTTACTTCATGTACTCATGTATCACTAGGAACTGATGAGTCTGCTATCATATGTATGATATTTGGACTAATATATAAACTAAACTAAACTGAAGAATAAACAACAATTATGTCACAACACAGTTGGTACTTTACAACATCAAAATTTACTAATTTTGGTGAACTGCAATATGGAGTTACAAAGAAGCAAGATATTATGCACACACACACACATACATAACACGTGCATGCCTGTTACTAGAAGTAACTGATGTCCTCAGATCTGTTGGTATGAAGGAAAGAAGTGTCACGTGTGCCAGCATAATAGTACATGTTCAGTTAGTCTCGCAGGTTCAAAGATATTTCACATGCACTCTAACTATATGTACTTGACAGGCCTTATGACAGAACTACATAATTTCCAGTTTGCAGACAAGTGGTATTCCCCATGATATCCCGAAATTATTTTTTCAGCAGGTTTGTGAATTCCATGCATGCTGTGGAAATTTTAATGACTGTCCCTTTCTTCTAAACCACCTTCTAAAAAATTACTGCTTTCATTTGTAACTGTCATTGTATCTCATTCTAGAGATAGCACTTCTTAGCATAATACACAAAGAATCTTGTCACTGCCTGTGAGGTTGTGAAATGACATTGTAAAGTTAATATGATCAGTGTTACTTTTCATAACAATCTCAATATTGAACTCTATCACAGAATTCACACTAAAATGTGTGTTGGCAAGAATGTTATTTAGTGCAAACATGACACAAACAAACTGCTGCAATGAAAATAATTGATTATGTTGTTTTTGTAAAGTTCCAATGGACAGTCAATTTGACTCATACACATGTCTACAGACATATACATAATGTTTCAGTTTTACACAGCAACTGATTGCTTATTCAGGTTTTGATTAAAAATTCGCCCAGTGATGACAGTAAGCTGTTCAGGCACATTAAACATGCTCTTCTAATGTCAGGAGAAAACGCAGAAGTTGCTGCGTCCCAGAGTACCAAGCAGCTTCCATCTTCAAGGTATGTACATGAAACATCTTTGACTGCCATCCCGGATATCACCGCATACACTGTAGCATGCACCCTGCTGCATGGATGGATATCCCATATTGGTTGTCCTCAAATCATTGCCACAGACCAGGGGCGACAATTTGAGTCTCAACTTTTCCAAGCCCTGCTGAAAATCTGCAATACACATCTGTCAAAAAACGGCCCATCATCCTGCCTCCTACGGCCTTGTGAGACGCCTACACCGGATGCTGAAGGCAGCCATTATGTGCCACGCAGACGACCATAGGACAAACGCATTACCCTGTGGAGGTACTGTAGGGTTGCATTGTATTGACAACTACAGTACCACAAATATATAACAATATTTATTAATGTCAAGATTTGGTTGTACAGTCTGGAGACGACTTAATGGTCGTGATACAGTTCTGGTCTGCAGCTGGGCGTGTAGTGTGAAAAACCTCCTACTGGATGGGAAGCAACTGGTCCGCTCGGTCGACGTCTCTGCGGTGTGATGTCGTGCAGAAGCGTCCGGTCAGCCGCGGGTGATGGTGTACCGCTTGATGCACGGATGGGCTTGACCTGAGGGCCATGATGAACCTCAGTAGCTAATGGCCGGTGTTGTTGCTGGCCGAGGGCTGCTTGCTGTATGTCCGGATGAGCGGTGGTGTGCCCGGTCCACGAGGCATCGTGGCCGGCAGTCGGGCGTCGTGTGTCCTGTCGGGTTTTTGTCTTGCTGAGCTTCTTCTCGATGTGTTGTGGACAGTTGCTCCTTTTCGAATGAATTAATCTCATTGGCTAGAATAAGCTCCTATTATTGCGGTCTCCTGCTGTCCAGTCTGCTTTGCCATTGGCTAGTTGGCAGAGCTGGTATGCGAGACTTCCTGAAGGTAGTTCCGCTTGCAGGGGACCGTTTTCTTTGGGGCCCCCTCCTAAATAGAAAGAGTGATCTGTCGGTCAGGAACGGAGTCCTGCTTTATAAGAAGCTCATCCGGCCCCTAATGGACTATGCGTGCCCCGCGTGGAGATCCGCTGCCCGCTCCAATGTCCGGAAGTTACATGCGTTACAATCCAAGTGTCTTCGCCTCGCTACTGGTGCCCCTTGGTACTTAAGTAACAGGCAGATACACGAGGATTTTGGCGTTCCACTGTTTGCCGAACACATCAAAGCCCTGACCGAGAGCTTTGACTCAAAGTTAGCTGATGTGGGGAACCCCCTAGCACGGCAACTCGGCAGATACTTAAGCTGACCGAGGGTTGACCCCGTCGCCTGACGCGAAAGCCAAGGGCGGCAGGGGACAGCAGGCCAGTCGAGCTCATCGCCCGCAATGGCCAAGTCGACAAAACGAATCGCGTCCGGCGCTGAACAGCCGAGCGCCATTCGGCTACCCTGATTGAGGTTTTCCGTGATTTTCTTCAGTTGTAAGGCAAATGACAGGGTATTCGATGCAAATTCGGGGCACGGCCCGCACTCCCCTCCCCTAGGCGCAGCGGCTTCACCTAAGCGCCTGACAAATGTCGCATAACTCCAGTATGCGACAGAGTCAGTCTGGGCTCGGAACCCATACAGCCAACCAACCAAAGCGTATCCCTCCCATACTTAGTCCTGAGCCCAGCAATGCGGTCAAACGCAGGAATGGCTTACAGACAGGGGGACCTCGACTTGCGCTTCGCGCAAGTCTCCGCCCCCCATTTAAAACTTGGGCTTGCCTTGGCTTGGCCATTTTCTTTGTTCGTGGAGATAGACAGCGAAAGAGTGAGTGAGTGAGTGAGTGAGTGGTTTGCTGTGGTGGTTAAGCTGCTGTTGTCTTGGTCGGTTTGTTGATGGGTGTACGGACAGAGGAAAGAGGGCTGTAAGGTGAAACGGGATTGAATGGGAGGAAATGGAATAACATGTAGGTGTCTCCACAACCCATAGTCTTCCTCGGCTTTCGAGCGTCTTTCAAGGAGAATCCGCAAGCCTCTGTAGCCGATCTCGTATACAGTTAACCCCTGCGCATTCCTGGTGAGCCGTTGACACCAACAACAGACAATGTGAAACCACCGTATCTCATCCACCAGCTCCGCTGGAAACCGGAATTACTCAGTCCAGTTCCGGCATCGCGTTATTCCTCTCCGGAAACATTAATCCCCGAGTCCCTGCAAGACTCTACAATGTCTCTCTGCGACAAGACGAATCGCACCGTGCACTGGACCCTCCTCACAGCGGCCCCTACACAGTCATCGCACGCGCGGACTGACGTTCCAACTTTCCTGTGCATGGCATGGCTATCACGGTGTCGGCAGTGTCATACTAGCATTCATGCTGAACGAAACAAAGCACGGGACTACGAGCACCATGCCACCTCCAACACAACCATCGCCAGACACGCAACCAGCTGCAACGGACCACACGTTCTGGTCGCCTCATCCACCTTCCAGATCACTTTAAACACCACAACCTTCTCCGCGGGGGGAGGGGAAATGAGAAATTTCCACACCGTGTCAAAAACGGTCCTCTCGTGCGTTCCGATACAAGAGGTGAATCTCACAGCAGCTCTAGTAACCAGAGCAGCACTGCAACTCAGAAATGGCCCTTTCACGATGGGGTGCTGATACGTCCTTAGCCCTACATACTTCCCGATGTCGCAGAACGGAATCGATAGTGTGGTGGGAAAGATGGGTCTGTTCATGTCCCGAATTGCAAGTATTTTCTTGTTACATAGGCTGAAAGGAAGCATGTCACGCGACGCGCACGATTTAAACAACATTGAGACGCCGAGCTGTCATCAAGTTTTTTTTTCCTGCAAGGCAAGCCGCCGAAGGAATTTCACGCCATTCTGACAGAAACATTAGGGGAACATGCACCATCGTATGCCACAGTCAAAAACTGGGTGGCCCAGTTTAAACGTGGTGGTTTTTCCACCTGTGATGCGCCTCGTCCTGGACGACCCAAAATATTGACCATTCCGGAGATTGTTGATCAGATTCTTGGAAGACCACCCGATTTCGGCTAAATCAATAGCTGATCAACTGGGCATCTCACGTGAGCGGGTTGGGTCCTTCATTCATGAAGATTTGGACATGCGGGAGCTCTCCGCGAAGTGGTTCCCGAAATGTCTGAACGAAGATCAAAAAGGACAATAGTGCCAGTCGTCTGAGCAACTTTTGGAATTTTTTTCGACGCGATCCAAATGATTTCCTGTACGATTGGTGACCATAGATTAAACTATGACCCGGAGACAAAGCAACAATCAATTGAGTGGCGGCATAGCGGCTCACTCCGCCCGCCCCAAAAAAATTCCGAGTGCAAAAATCCGCTGGAAAATTTCTCGCCTCGATTTTTTGGGATCAAGACGGCATCCTCCTCATTGATTATCTTTCAAAGAGCCAAACTATCAAAGCGTAGTATTACTCATCTCTACTGGTGCAATTTAAGGACATTTTGAAGGAAAAACGCCGCGGGAAGGTTAGCAAGGGGGCCTTGTTCTTGCACGACAACGCCCCTGTTTACCGGGCACTTGCAACCCCAAGAAACTGGTTTACTTGGGCTTCAAATGTCTTGATCACTCACTCTATTCTCCAGATCTGGCCCCGTCGGACTACCACCTGTTCCCTGGACTGAAAAAACAATTGAAAGGTCACAATTCTTCGTCCGAGGCGGAGGTCGTTGCTGCCGCGGAGACCTGGTTGGAAGAACCACCTTCTGAATTTTTTTGGATGGCTTGCAAATTCAGGGCAACGGGCTAAGAAGTGTGTTGCGCTTCGTGGGGAGTAGGTTTAATAAATGCCGAGTTTGGTCGTTGTAGCTTGTTTCCTTCCTAGTCGGGCTAAGGACTTATCAGCACTCCCTCGTACATGACAGTGCCGCGAACCGACCGGCAGCACACAAGTAGTCATTTGGCCCTCCGCTGTGACGTATTTCGCTCGCCCACAGAGCGGCCAGCCATTTGGTCGCGTCGCATGAAAGTCGAAACATTCGCAGTACACAATCATAAACAGCTCATTCGATCTACGTTGAACTAGGCCTGCTCCGTCTGGAGGTCCGCCCTCTGCTCCCATGCCAGGAAACTACAGGTGCTTCATTTCAAGTGTCTTCGCATTTCTACCATTGCACCTTTTACAGAAGCAACAAACAAATTTATGAGGATTTGGGAGTTCCTTCCTTTACCGACCACTTCAGATCTCTAACCCAGAGATTCGACTCAAAATTAGCTTATGTGGGAACCCCTTAATTACGCAGCTCGGCAGGTATCTACGTTGACCGAGTGTTAACCCAGGTCCCATAAGGCAGGGAGACCGAGATCGATAGCTTGTCCTAGCTACCAGCAAAGGCGGTCATGTCGACATATTGAATCGTGCTCAACTGGCACTTTTAGGCTACCCTGTCTGAGTTTATTTTTCCGTACTTTTTCCCTCAATTTAAAGCAAATTCCAGGGTATAACACGCAAAGACACGGCACGAGCCGCTCTCTCCCCAGGCATGGCGGCAACACTCGTGTGTCTAAATTTCACCGCGATTTAGTCTAACTTTAACGTTAAACATGACCAATCTGGGTTCGAATGCCAGAAAGCCTTCCAGCCAAAGTTATACCCCCTCATAAAGCCTATTTCCTCTTGAACAATGGTTCTTATCTTACCCATGTCGAGGTCTTCAACCGCGACGGGAAATCGTTAGCGTATGCGCAATCCCAGTTATAAGTCATAGTTACTGATCCCAGTGACAAGCTTAACGCAGGAATGGCTAAACAGGCCGACGGACGTCGACTTGCGCTCCGCCCTCAGTTAGTCCTTTGGTTGGTTGGTTGGTTTTTTTGGAAACAATCATTAGCCTCAACGGAGTAAACAGTCGTCGTCACGAAGGAGTAAGGAGTCGCACATCACTGCAGCCACGCGCCGTCCATCGACAGCAGTAGCGGTATAGCCACGCACTCTGCCGAGAAGCATTAGCAGTCGCAGGCTAGGTTGCGCTCGAGGTAGTAGCTCTCCCAGATTATCTAGTTTAGGTAACTGTCGCTCATGCAGTAATACTGCAACATTGTCGGCTCCTCGACTGCACACTACAGCACAGACGCCCATGCCCTACATGAACGGGTAATATCCCAAGAAGACAAGACCAAAACAGCAGTTCCTGTATATAGTTGATTATTATATTAAATTGGGGTGGAAATTGCTAGGAGTATTAGTGAAGAAAACAATTCCAGCCCTACCATTACACCAAAGTAATTACTTTTCCACTCAACCCTTAGAAAACTAGTACCCATAATGTTAACATTCAAAAGTTCTACATTCTACCCACAAAGTATATTTATGTATTTTGTATGGATCTCGGTACAGTGATCATTTCCCTACACAGAACTGACAAAATGGTTTTTATAACTGAGACACTGTGTTTAATGTGCAGTACAAATTAATTGTTTAGATATAATTCAGGTTAGTTATTACCTTTAAATGGTTAATTTATATTGTCCAAACTAGTAGGGCAGGGAATGGAAAAAAAGAAGACTTGAAATAAAAGTTTGGTGCATTTATTATAATGTTCACAGTAGCATCATCATACGAATAAACAATCTGACAAAAATTAACATTCAGTATACTCTACCTTCAAACTGTAATTACTTCTCTGTAAATTGTTCTAGTCAGCCATTTGTGGGAAAATCAGTGTGTGAAGCTATATACATAATAGAGCTCATCAGAATGAGTGTTCATACGCCCAGTGACATGAAATGCAAGGAGCAGTTGTCAGTAGGCAGTCACTGCTGCTCCTCTCAATACATTTTGTTGAGCATAAATAGAGGGTTCCTCCAGCAGTGCACATCGTAAGGACTGAGTGAGTGAGTCATCCAGCAAGTTGTACCTGATTCTGATGTACTGGCCTCTTAGAGACCTGCCCTACATAGATGGAGCACTGCAATGCAGTGACACTAATAAACTCTGTAACAGTTAACAATCAATGTCACTCTCTCATGGTATTGAGCAGATATATCAAATTTTGCATCAATTGCATACTGCAGTAGGGCCTACTCCTAGGTGCAACAGGATATGTGGCCCCTTCAGTCAAATAACATAAAATAAATTGACCATAAAAACAAGAATTGTACAATACATTAAAAAGTGATTGTGGTGGTGGTGGTGATGACAATGATGATTGTAACACATTAGTTTCACCTTATTGCTTCGAAACAGTTTCACAGAGAGACAGATGGAAAAATTTGGCTCTTTTATACGAGGACTTATTATATGGGACTTAATGAACTATGTTGGCATGACACACAGTACATGTTGAGGTACTGTACATGCACTGAGCCATGTCTTCCTTGTATTTGATCCTCCAGCATTCATTTTGTCAGACAACCTAATAGTTCAATAATTTACAACAAAACAATGGCAGCACATAGCACAATATTAATCTTACTTGCACATACTGCTAGGTAATTCGGATTGAACATGCAACCTGCATTAAACCATGCACCATGCCATGCAGTCATACATGAGGCACCATACGTTTAAGACGTTTGCATGAAATGGAACTAAGTGGTCAGCTGGACACACATCAACCACTTCACTTCCTGAGAAAGTTGACAGTGCACATTAAATAGAACACAGGGTGAACACAGAACAAAATGCTATTGGAACAAGTTCCTCTCAGGAATCAACCCAGGCTACTCAAGTTACTAAATTAACCAAGTTGTTCTACCAAAGATACGAAATGTTTGTAACTGTGTGTAGTAAATGATTGAGACTCCATAGTATGTGGCATATGCATTTTTTTTAAAAATTACCAAATTGAAGTTGTAATGTTCCTTACTGTTCATACATAACTACAACTTATTTACTTCTAAAGGTGCTTACACCAATCCCAGCCAACTGCTGGCACAGTGATGAAGCCCTACTTATGCAGCAAGGTTATGATAATGTCCCAGTTGTCAACAACTATTACCCATCTGAGAGACAGTGAGAGAGAAATGGTAACAAATATAAAATTTTCACATATACCAACAATTAAGAATATTTATAAGTATGTGTGTATTATTACAACAAGCATTCTATGCCCAACAGACCAGAACTACATGAATATCAAGTCCTAAACAAATAACAATTTCACTTTCTGTTTCTTTTAATAAAGAAGGATAAATCAGAAAAGTTAAATTATGCATATCAACTTTCATTGACACTAAGTGAATTACATGGACTTCCCTTCTAAGTAGTCTAGTTGATCAGTTCAATTCCTGGATAATAAATAAACTGAGGCTGATAAAGCAATATTGTTTCATTGATTTGTCACGGGGCTGGAAAAAGATGGAAAGTTCCTCCCAGGTTATTATTCACCATATCTTGGTTAGAACAAGCAGGCTGTTACTACACCTACATTTCAGTTTTGAGAAAGATGACGCATTTTAATGTGCCAAATATATTAGGCCTATTCTTACTAAGTTAATTAGTAATTACAGAATTAAAAACTACAGAATTTCTGTAAGCACATTAAAGAAAATGTCACATTATTGAGATAGATGTACACATTTACAATTTCAAGCATTGTGCCACATTTTATGGTGTCAGGTATGTTAGATTACTGTGAAATTAGTAATGAAGATATTAGTGAATTCAACATTTCTGTAAGCATGTGAAAGAAAATATCCCAATTCTTTTATTTCCAAAGCTAAAATGATATTCCAGAAGAAGTGTATTTCAACTGAAATCGAGGTGTCGTAACAAGACAATATGGTTGTACAACTATGCTTTGATTGTGTGATTTGTGGTTCACACAGCAGTGTTAATAAAGATTCAAGTCTTATGGGATGTTATGCTATGTCAACTGTTAAACAGTGGTTGGTGCTATGGTGGCATTTCACACTCTGAAATTTTAGTAACTATTTACCACATGACATGGCTCTACTTCCTAGAAGACTTTAATCTACATTTTATTTCATATTCTATTATTGCACAGTTTATGGAATTTTTACTGGTCATGACCATGAATGAAAAAAATTCCTAGAACTCTTTTTGAGTGAATGGGGGGGGGGGGGGGGTTTTTTTTTTTGAAAAAAAACATGTTTAATTGGGTTTTTTCCCCAAACTTCCATCTTATAAAAAATAAAAAAAAAGGTTGTTGGGGGGGGGGGGGGGGGGGGATAAATTGTTCAGAATGGCTTAAAACGAATAAGACATCTTACCTAAATGTAT
>Ga0123352_10005021_pt1 | contig 19753 bp, 7 predicted proteins | sample TergutLab28metaG_FD_89700 | JGI IMG/M metagenome (GOLD analysis project Ga0123352, IMG submission 89700) | Labiotermes labralis P1 segment gut microbial communities from Petit-Saut dam, French Guiana - Lab288 P1 | ecosystem: Host-associated > Arthropoda: Insects > Digestive system > Gut ... | reverse complement strand
GTCCGTATCTAGAGGCTTGTAAACGGCAGATTACATAAAAAATTAGAGTTTTAGACTTCTTACCGATATGGCAGGATACCCATTAATTTGTCACTGAAAGAGACGTAATTCAAAATCTGGCAACCGAAAAGAGATTTGTTCGTAAATACAGTTGGACCACTTTTATGTACGTTCATTATTACTGCACTGCAGAACATCAACGTGCGCGACAACACACAGGAGCCAAACTGTAAACGTCGGCCAGAATACACGAAGGGAGTTCTATTGATGATCTCTACGCACAGAGTTCATTTCGGTCCTGCCTATACCATTCATCTCGAGTAAAAATTCCTTCACGTATTAACCCCTTCATTTACTTACATGTATATGTTCTGACGTAAGTGTTTTAATACATGGTTTAATTCGTCATCGATATAGAAACAGGAAACTACCGATTTTTAAAGCAATATAGGTTTATTGGAAATGACTGTCTGGGTTTTAACTACTTGTCATACACAAATCACTTGCGAAAGGAGTGTATGTATAAAAGATAAAGTGATCCCGTTACAGGCCCGGTGTGATCCTGAGTGTGGGTAGAGGTATAGCTCTACTCTTCCATGACCGCGGCACTAGAAGGGGGTGAGTGGTCAGCAGCGCGCCCTGGCCGCACTTTACCCCCGGGAAAGACCCGGTACCCATTTTACAGGAGCTGGGTGGGCCCCAGGGCCGGTCTGGACGGGCGGAAAATCTCATTCCCACCGGGATTCAATCCCGGACATTCCAGCCCGTAGCCTGTCGCTATACCGACTGAGCTACCGGGCTCATGGGGTATATGCATTTTTTTATTTAATAGAACAACACTCCAAGTTTTTGTTACATACCTTACAGGTGCTCTATATGTGCACCCTTTGTGATTCTACAAACATCAACACGATAACCGAATTCGTTCTAACTGTTTGTAGCATGTCAACTGTGATGGTTTCAATGGCGGTTCTGATTCGTACCTTCAGTTCCGGGATACTTTCTGGAAGAGGAGGAACATAAACCTGATCCTTGACGTAACCGCATAGAAAGAAATCACATTTGGTTGCATCTGGAGAACAAGGTGGCTGTTGTTAAAACCCCGACAATCATTTCGAATAACCCTGTATATTAATACTCTTCGAAACTGGTGTATAATTCTGGACGACTAGTGCTTTATTTTTGTTTTGTATCCCGCGCAACTGCATGAATTCCCCCCGTTCGTCGTCAGATCTTCATTAACGGTTGAAACGCCAGCACAGTAACTTCACATACACACCCGAACTTTTTTTTTGTGGCGCTGCGGCCCAACGCGGGCCATAGCCTCCTCATTCACGAGGTTTCTAGATCACACACAGTGACGCATCACTGCCCGTAGGACTCCTCTGGACGCGTGATCAGTGCGTCGCAGAGACCTCTACCTGACAACATACAACACTCACGACAAAAATCCATGCCCCCGGTAGGATTCGAAACCACAATCTCAGCAGGCGAGCGGCCACTGGCACCGGCCACATACGCACTTGAAAGTGCATTTTTGCACACGTCAAAACATAGATTATTTTAATGGCCGGAAATGGATTTCAACTGTCTAACTTCGTGTGTAACGGCTAAAATTGTGACGATTTGCAATTGAAACTACAGAGAAAATGCATGGCAAAGAATCATGCGTGTTTTACACTCAGGAATAAAATTTAATCACCTTGCATTGACGAATATGGGACATAGAAAATGAGAAGTTCATGATTCGTCAAACTGATGTTAAATCATATTCCATTAAACTGGGTCCCACATGGCTTCCAGCCTACATCAAACTCAGATCTTTTCCTTGTAACAATTTCCATTTTCGAACAATGTCAAACGTTTGTCACAGGCACACAAATGTAACTTCTTCTACCGAGCACGGTGTCTCAGTTGATAATGGTCCTGACATACCTGAGTGGTGCTTAGTCGGGTTTCCGATATCGAAACCTACAATTCTGAGCAAGATTTTTCGTAATTTTCCTAAGTGGCTCCAGATACATGAGACAGTACATTAAGTTATGCCACTACCATTTCCATCTCCACCCGCTACACTTCATTATCCACTACCCAGCATTCCATTCGACGCTGTGTAATCTGATTTAACAAAAGCGTTGTTAAGAGTAAATCAGTCTGTAATTTCAAGTCGTTTGCTTTCTCGCTGAAGGCCGGACAAATGGAACATTTAGATTCCCAAAGGATATGGCTTTGATTTATTCATATGCAATCAGCAAACCATTCAAACCGCACAGACTTACATTATACGCCACTCTGGAACATACAAATCCTCTGCAAGGTAAGGATTATCTACAGACATGATAATCCCCACCCTTCAGCAGGATTTTAATGACAAATTTCTAGCAGGAACACGTTACCATCACGCGATCTTGTCTGTAGAATATATCATATCACGTTACCGTGTATAGGGACAGTGACACCTGTTCAGGAGAAATTTATGAACTCTTACCAGGCCTGTATATTTTGGAGATGGCACTGCCTCTAAGACAGGAGAAACCATAAGGGCAATAAGCCATAACAATACGGAATCGATTTCAAAAGTTTCGGAGCTGTCACCCCTTGCATCGTCAGGGATTGAAATATACGTACAGACAGTGTCTTGAATGTTATCCCTCAAAAACTTCAGCTGTCTCTGACGTCTTATCGCATGTAAAACCTGATCACGCAGGGAAGTTTGGGCCCGTATCTCTACCTAGAGTGCAGCTTTAATTATTTCGTACAAGGGTCTCCAACTTTAAAACAGGCCTCTCACTCAAGACTGTGCTACGAAACGGGAGGTCGCGGGTTCGATTCCCGATGTGGTCACTGGGATTTCTCATTGGCTTAATCCTTCCGGTCGCAATATGGCTCTGAGGTCCAATCGGCCACTGACAGAAATGAGTACCAGGGGCATTTCTTAGGGTTTAAAGACTGCTGGTGCATAGGACTGACAACTTCACCACCTTCATGTGCCTACTGACTAGAAAATCTGGCAGCCTTAACCACCTGGAACCCTAAGGGCCTGTTCAGGCCTGTCAAGGGATAAAAATATCACTCCCGACAATATTTATCGAAAAATTAAGGCTATTTTGCTTACAATATTAGCTAAAGATAAAAGGAAGATAGAAGTGACAAGAAGACGAGGAATAAGACGTAGGAAGCTACTGTATGACCTTAAGAAACGGAGAGGATACTCTCATTTGAAGGAGGAATCTCTAGACCGTACTGTGTGGAGAGCTCTCTTTGGAAGAGGCTTTGGACCTGTTGTAAGACAGACTATTAAATGAGTGAATTAGTTAATTAACAACGAAAATTTTCTTTAAATTCTCACGAAGAAAACGAATTATCCCACATTCTTCTTGCTGTTAATTCCCTGGCTAAATGTGTCAGGATAAAGTAAACGAAACGTTTAATTTACGTATTTCTTCGAAAAACACGGGCCCTGTTATATTCTGTGCACTCATTGTAATTTAAGGATAAGTGAAATAGAGTTTACAAACTGCACAGGGATACCAGAGCATCAACATACATTATTTTGGCTGCATAATCTCATACTTTATCTGGGAAGAACACAATTTTCGTAATTAATTTTTATCCAACACTGTAAGTGTAATTCAGCATTTTTCCACTATTCTGTATCCTGCTCTCCTTAACGTCATTGTAGATGCGAAAATTTGTTTCAAGAGCGTTTGGCGACATTTCTCGCATGGGAGAGATTTACTTTGCCAAAGTACTACAAATGAATAAAAACCATCTGTCAAAATCATTTACCTGCTCCATATGATGCACAACACAGAAGTTGGAGAGTGTGTCAGATAGCAGCGCAAATTTAATGAAACAAAGTTCGGCGGACTCTCATTGCCTAGTACAGCTTTTATATCCCTCTACTCGGAATATCGATTAAAGGTAGTCTGTCAACTTTAAGTGCACTTTTATCATCCACGCACCCCATGTCGTTTCCTATACTGGATTCAATGACAGTTGCAAAAAGGCTGGGAACCCTTTCCTTTTCTACGCTGCAGATTTACAGACAAGTCTTCAACGTAAAAACCTGTCAGTTGCAGAATGAATGTACAGAGTAACATGCAAATATTAAATTCTATGGAGGACATTATTTCTTAAGGAGCTAAATGCCGCTTTTTAACCAATAAATCTCCCTTCAACATTTATGGAACCTCAAAAATTCCCATACAACCTCCCTGATTAGCACTTAAACCCAAATAGACCAAATCCACAGCTTCCCAATTTACCGCTTTAAGATTTCTTCTTTTTTTCCCATGATACGACCCTGTCAAGTCTTCACAATCACACTTAGACATGCCACAGACAGTAGGAATACTGTGGACGAGTGATCACCCTGACGCCGAGAACTGTACTTGACAACACACAACATTCACAAGAGACAGACCATACATAACCCCGGCGGGATTCGAGCCCGCAATCCAACAAGCGGGAGCGACAGCAGATCCACGCCTCAGACTGCGCGGCGACTGGGATCGGCACTACTTTGAGATACATTTCACAATTATTCTTCCATCAGAATCTAGGTGGCCCAACATCTTCTTCAAGTTCAGGTACACAGTTGGTAGGACTTTTTTTTTATTATTTTAAAGTGTGTACAGTCTAGTATTAACACCACTTACATCTGTCAAATGTTCATTCATTTCTATACATCGAGAAGAGGGCCTGATATTCCCTTATCATTCGTTCCATTTGCAAACCGTTACATTTCACGCAACAGATGAATACCCGCGTAAATTGCCATACTTCTAAGCAGTCTCAATAATCATTGAAATTTAAACACCCATAAGCCAATAAAGTTTGTTTACGTCAAGCTATCCCTGCAGACTGGGCCATTAGTCTAAAGCGTCCTGTTTTTGTCTCCCTGATGTTTCCGTGACAGGCGAATCAAAATAATAAAACCGTAATAGGTTGTAAACAAACCTGATAATAAAACCTGGCTATAAACAGCCACCGATGTGCAGCACTGCACACACTTCTATATCAGCGCAGGAGCGCCACAAGTATAATTTGGATATTTACAATTAGACCTTTCGTTTATAAATCCAATTACGAACGTCGGAAAATGATACATAAAATATTTACGGTTCTAAATACAAAAGAGTTGTACACGAAAGGATAAAATGGGAAAGAATAAAAAAGAACGCAACTAATATCTTGAAAACTGTAACTACCGATCCCAGTGGTCGCGCGGTCTAAGGCGTAGGTCTGCAGCCGCTCGCTTTTTGGGATTGCGGGGTCGAACCCCTCCCAAGGTATGGATGTCTTTCTCTTGTGAGTGTTGCGTCTTGTCAGGTACAGGTGTCTGCGTCGGGCTGATCACTCGCCAAGAGGAGTCCCACCGGGTATGTGTGTGTCATTGTGTATGATCAGATGCAACCATAACATGTAATTTATTTAAATTTTATGTAATACTTCAGACCCAAACTAGCGGGAACAAACTTTGTTGCCAGTCGATGTGTACTCGTATTCTGCACAGAAGTAATCGCTGATTTCTGTGACTACTGCAGAAAACACGTAAATTGACTGTCCCGTTAGAACATAGAGATTTAGTGTTCAACCAGGAGGCACCCATCCTGCGCTAAACATTTACAGGGTTAATATGTAGTTCTATTGATTTCGATAAAGTATGATATATAGAGATAAAAATGAGGTGTTCTAGAATTAAGGGTGATGTAGTTTTGGAACATGACCTGTACAGCTGGAAAGGAAGGAAATATCGAAAGTGAAGTTTGGAAAGACTTCTATTCCAACCATACATGAATAAATAGATAAATTAATCAATTAATGGATGGAAGAATATGTATAAGGGATAAATAGATTAATGAATGGATGGATGAATAAAAGGATAAGGGATAGATTTATGAATGGATGGATAAATGAATGGATGGACGGTTGAATAACAGGATAAAGTGATAGACAGATTAGTGAGCAGATGTAGAGATGAATGAATTAATTAATTGAGTTAAAATTTTCAGGTGTTATTAATACGAACTTAAGAATGTATCAATGACGGTTCCCAGGTTTTGGTGTGCCAGTGTGACTAAGAATAGAACCAGCAACTGCTCATGATTTAACCTTTAAAGGTTACAGGTTAATGAATGTACCTACCTTTTCAACATTGAAATGTCTGTGTTTCGTCCACTAAACGTATTCATTTTTTTCATACCATTTTCAGAAAAAAACAATAAATTTTCCAGATAGTTTTTTTAATGGAAGCGAACTGTTTTTGTGAGGTATGACTTAGAACGTTTCTTATGTAAAATGTATTTTAATATTACTCGTCTAAGGATTAATATCAAACATAAGAAATACATGTTGACTGCGATATGAAATATTATAAACTCTGTATGGAAGATAACTTTTAATTTCACCGTACCATTTACAGGCATGAGGTACCACCATAATATCTTGCGACTTCCAACGTAAAGGACGAAAGAAATAATAAAAAAAAAGTGCAATGCGGAGGGAATTATAAGTTTGTAATTATTAACCTAAGTAGGAAATTCCCCATTGTATTGAATATAAATATTCATTAAAGTGCTCGTAAAAGCTCCAAACTCTATCCTGTTCTGAAACAACTTAATCTAGTTCGCCATAAAAATTAATTCTCTAAAACGCGCTGTGATTTTATTATTACAGGGCAGAGGTTTCAGAACGTCATGGGTCCAGTTTGGCACCTCCTTCGTCATAAAGACAATATTCGGAATGTTAATTTACACAGGTAAAGAACACTCGCTATGACACGCATTTACCTTTCTATCATCTGACAACATTGCGTCATCGGCAGTATTTTATAAACTGTTCATATATTAGAGAACAGGACCCCACACACAACAAAAATACATTTGAAAAATCACACATTTCAACAGTGTAAATAGAAAGTGCAGTGTAAAACGAACACACCTGAATTCCATTCTAGACCGTCATAGGCAAGACAGGCAATGAACGTACAAATGTAACAGTGATGCAAGTTCGAGCAACCATTGTTGCAATGGAAAAGCAATAAGTATTGCACAGGTCGAGGGTGTGTTTGTGGCCTTAGGTGTCCAGCATGCAATGCGCATGTCATCTGTGGCCTGTCCCGCTCAATTACACTTTTCCACATTACGTCATAAATGGCATGATTATCGAAGAAAAAATTTACTGAACGTACAAAAATGTGTTTTATTTTCTGTACAGCTTTGGCCTGAAACATTCCTCGTTCTAAGAATAATTCTGCGAGGTACTATCACAAAGGTACATAGTTCTCCGTGGAACGGTAGTGTAGTTGGTATAGCGACTAGCTACAGGCTGCACGGTCCGGGGATCGAATCCCAGTGGGGGCGAGATTTTCCATACCTGTCCTGGGGCCCACCCAGCCACCTGTATAATGGGTACCGGTTCGCTTCAATGCCTGTACAGGGGTACAATTTACCATTTTTACTTCTTTTACATAGGTCTCCACGTAACCCTTAATCTTGTCATTTTTTTTTTGGAAAATACTCCAGTATCGAATTTCAATAAAATACGTCCAGTGAGAGCCGAGCTGTTGCATGCGGACAGACGGACAGACAGACACGACGAAGCTAAGAGCCGCTTTTAGAAATTTTGCGAACGCGCATAAAAATTGCCTCTCTGTAAATTACAAGAGAATATGGATAATGGAGTCTTATCCCCACTCATTCTTAAACTTGGCACTGCATGGAATTTTCTAGTGAGCTTCATGGCCCAGTCGCCTTAACCGCGGCGAAAGAGCCATCGATGGGTAGTGATTAGAAAGTTAGGTTAGCCCTACAGCTGGTTTGGAAGTTTTACAGAAGATAAAAGGTAAACGGAACGGAACCTCGTCCAAACCTTACCCCAGTAACTAAACCGTCGGAGATTTATCCGCATCACTAGTCAGTTCGATGTGAGTTAATTCTTACCATGTACGTAACTAAGTAACGTGGTACCGGGAAAAAGAGATCAAGCTCATCATGTTTTTATTCTGGCACTAAAGGGAGGTGTTCAGTGTCCTAGGCAGCTTTATTACCCTAGAAAAAGAAATCTCGATACTCATTTGAGTAAGAAGCAAAGGGACCCAGGAGACGGTCGGGACTCACTGCACAGGAGAAAATTTTCTCTTCAATCTGGTATCCAAGCCCCAATCTTCCAGCCCACAGTCACCTGGAATTTTAGTTGTAAATAATCAAGAGTTCGCCTTGTACGTTTATCGGAGAATAAGGTCACAAGAAGAAGATATCACTCGTAGCGTCTCAGCTATTTCACTCCAGAATTACACTTTGTAATGCAATGGGCATTCACTTGATACTTTAATTCATTGTCTAAACTGTCCTGTGCTCTACCATTTGCTAGTTAACCTATTAGACATAAAAAAGCCACAGACACGGATAATAATGTGATGCGTCATTCATAATTACGCAGAATAGTGTATGGAGATATGAAGCTGGGATGGGGCAATGCAGCGTCACGCCTAATTTCCTGATCTTCCCACAGCTGTTACAAAACGGTAATGTTGAAGAAGGAAAGACTTATAATCTCGCAAGGTTTGTAACCTAACGAAATTATTGTGTTTAGCAAATCTGTGAAAATGAGATAGGCGAAACTTGTAGAAAGCATGGAAGAGTTGTAAAACGTATTTAAAATCTTGTTCTTGAAGATTTAAGTTCAGTGACCGCTTTTACACGTGCACAAATGTGAGGGTAATATTAAAGTGCATCTTTCAGGGTAATAGAATGCGTGAAGCAGTATTGTGGTCCCAATTACTGCACTATATGGGACATTACAAACTTTGTAACGAGTTCTCAAATTTCTTAAGCCCTAGGAATTTCTTCAGTAGCTGAATAAACAAGTCTTTGCGAGGTTAAATCACTACAAAAATTTGAAACTTCCGATTAAAAACTGTTTGGGTAATGCAAAGTCAGGACTTCTGGGTTGTCACAACGTGTCGAATGTTACAGAGTTACCTATGTTTCGGATGATCATAGTGCCTCCATCTTCAGGTTCAAACACTCCAACATAAGTTGTTCCTTTTCAGACTAGCTGACCATGAAGACGGTCTATGATAACTTCAAATCTCATAATTGTGAATTATTTTTGACAAAAGTAAAATAGTTTAAATTAAGATTACCGGCGGTGAATGAGTCCAATTCATACACCCCTTTAGACTAACCTCAGTACAGTAGTTTATGCGTGGGCCCGGTAGCTCAGTCGGTATAGCGACTAATTATGGGCTGGACGGTCCAGGATCGAATACCGGTGGGGACGAGATTTTCCGCCCGTCCAGACCAGCCCTGGGGCCTACCCAGCCTCCTGTAAAATGGGTACCAGGTCTTTACCGGGGGTAGAGGCGGTCGGGGCTTGGGGATGACACCCCAGGTCCTAGAAAAAAGTAGAGCTATACCTCTACTCGCCCTAAGGGCCTGCGTGGCCCATAAAAAGGGTGAAAACCTAACAGTAGTTTATGCAATGTATTTAAACAGTTACAGAAATGTCGGCTGATAAAACTAATTCCTCTTCCACCCTTAGTGTCGAAATATACTAAAGCTGCAAAGAATGCCGTGCTCTATATATTTCAGCAGACACATCAACTTATGGCAAATATTATCCGGCCGTTGCTGTGGCACACACTTTGTGCGGCTAGCATTACGCACCGATGCGTCTCATTAGCGCCCCACACAAGAACTGACTGCGGTAACGGAAGAGGAACCAACGCAGCTAAAACAAAAGTCAGCCACTGGACACAATTCTAAGCTGCTCTCCTAAAGTCCAGAACCCACGCTCCAAGGATTTAACTCGATTTCCTCTGTGGCCTTACATATGGGCAATCTCCAGTGAGTTAACTCAACCAAATTACGTACGCATTTCATGTAGCTCCCGTAAAAGCCACAGTATCCAGTCAATTCATCCTGCTTCATTTTGCTGTCCTAAGAGTAGCGTACTAGGCTTTTTTGTATAAATGAAGGAGATATCACCTCTGTAATATCGTTATGTTCTAAAAGTTTAATGCCCCTTTTGTCCAGTTAAGTAGACATTTGATCAGACCGTACCCAACATGTCTGATGCATGTTCTTAACTCATTTACTTTTTAAACAAATACCCTTAATAGAACTAAAAAATTAGTAAAGGCTTACTTACTTACTCCATGGTGCAGAGTCCTTCTTGAGAAGCTAACTGGTTTGCAGCTAGTCAAAAAATTCCCCGCATTTCACGGAACCCGAAGGTTCATTACCGCACTCACAAGCTTCCGCCACCCGTCCCTATCCTGGGCCAGCCCAATTCAGTCCATAAAACCACATCCCACCTCCTGGAGATCCATCCTAATATTATCCACCCATCTACGCATAGGTTTCCCCAGTGGTCTCTTTCCTCCGTTTTCCCCACCAAGACCCTATACATCCTCCCTCTCCTCACCCATACGCGCCACATGAACAGCCCATCTCATTATTCTCGATTTTATCACCCGCACAATACTGAGTGAGGAGTACAAATCATTTAGCTCCTCGTTATGCAGTCTCCTCCATTCCCCCGTTACCTCGTTCCTCCTAGGTCAAAATATTCTCCTCAACACCATATTCTCATACACCCTAAGCTTCCTTTCCTCCCTCAATGTCAGCGACCACGTTTCGCACCCATACAAAGCAAAGGGCAAAATTATACTTCTATATATCTTAATCTTTAAATTTTTGGATAGCAACCTATAAGACAAAGGATTCTGCACCGAGCGATAGCAAGCATTTCCTAACCTCAATTAATATAAAGGCTAACTTTCTAAATATGTCTTTATGCATAATATCCCATTGTCATATATGAAAAACAGAACGAAAATACGAATATGCAATCACAACTACATTTATATCAGTTTATTGTTTGATGTATGTTTGGGCTTATGTGAAACGCCATAATTAGGCAATTAAAAAATACATAAACAAAGATAGTTTAAATACTACCATTAAATTTATACTTTTTCAGAGAGTTGAGTTCTCAAATTTATGATTGAGGAACTTCCCTATCATATAGGAAGTAATGCAAAATAATTTTAAAATGTTAATATAGTACACATTTCTTATACTTTAATATTTTAATTTAAAATCTCAGCTTTTACGTAGTTTCACTTATACAATTCCAAGTTTTGTAAAGTCAAAACCTCAGCTACCTGAAATACTACCATTCTAATAGGCTGTATTTAAATTATCTATCCTGATTATTTTAAAATTGCCTGATTATGGTCTTACACAAAGCCGAAATGTGTGTCAAGCAAAAAATTGATATAAATGTGTTTGTGAGTGAAGGTTCGTATTTCCATTTTCTTGTTTCTAAATAGGTATAACACACTATAATAATAATAATAATAATTATTATTATTATTATTATTATTATTACACAAAATTTCACGGAAAATAAATTACGTGTTTCTAATTCTCTAGCTAACACTAAAATTAGCCACTGCAAAAGACGCCGGGTCAATTTTACCCACCGCCAACCCCGAAATCAACTTTTTAATAGGATCGTTCTTAATGCTACCCTGTAGTTTCCTCAACCTTCTAAGTCACAGTTTTTGCAAAAGATATCCCTCTGAAATTATGCATATATTTTTCATTCCCCCATTCCAGTAACTCTCTAAACCCACTGCTGTGTCCTACATTTCACTGTCCTATTAACTTGTTCGCGTGTAAAGTAGTACCAGAAAGTACCACATTATGTTCTATCGTATACACCTGAAACGTAGTTAAAATTTTACACAAAATACAGAAGTCTCAATAAAACACAAAGTACTTTAGATTTGTCTATGATATTCTTATAGTATTCGATAACAGTATTACCCATATCGACTATACGTATATACATATATACACACTCTATAACGATTTAAATAATATATGTTTAAAATGCCGCTGAAAAGAGAGAGAGAGAACATTATAAGATAAATATTTCCTAGACATCAAAGTACAGCTTCTTAGGGTCGCAGCGATATTTTAGTTACGGGAAATTAACACAATTATTCCAAATACGTAATTCATATCCCCCCCTTCCCGAACAAAAACACTCAACATTTCGGTATTTAATAAAGAGACTGACAGAATACCTTCTGCATATAAGAGGGAAAGACGACGAATTTGTATTATACCAAATTGCTCCCATTACACCACAGTCAAGTGACACTGCATAAGGCAAGGAATTGAAAAAAAAAGTCGAAGGCCGTCCACGACTCACGTGTAAGTCGCCGGTCAGTTACCGTGGGGGCGCAGATTAAAACCTTAAGAAATTCCACGTGAGATGTGAGGTTGTCACAATGACGATGAGACAAGTTTTCCTTCGCGTATTTCATTTTCTCCATATCAGGATCATTCCACCAACGCTCAGTACTCATTCATTCATCCATCACCGACGCAGCAGCATTCCACAGGGTCATTAGACAACGCATTTAACATTCAGTCGACCAGTAACGTACAGCGTTAACCAGCACTTCAAATACTGTTTTATCAGCACCTGTTATACAACAAAGGCCATAACTCGCACAAATTAAACAACGTTAAAATGTGACACGTGAAGAAACACAGACAGACGACAAACGTGTGTATAAAAGAGATAAATTGGCACAGGATAACAATAGCTTTTCCTTCACAATAGCTACAGAATTTTGAGACGCATACAGACATCAGCTGCAGACCTAGCATATCAACTACTTCCACTATGCGCACGACATAACTCGCTAAGAAATGACGCTCCTTCTGACATTTTCGCCTTAATTCTGTTTTCTTTAATTGCCCTGTCAGGAAGTCCTGGGTACATAACGCGAACGACACGATGACTAGTGTCTAAAGTATAGAAAATAATGACGATGGAAGCGGTATTTGCCGAAATTAAGGCACTAAGCAGGCAACTGCATGGCGGGTCTAAGGTAAACCTAGGTAATATTACCTGAAAAATCCGGTATTCGGGCCGAGATTGGAACCCAGGACAGCCTAAATATGAAGCAATACAGCGACATCATTCTTCTCGCTTTTAGTTTCGGTGTTGAAGAAAGAGTAAGGACCGGTGAAAGGCTCTTGTAAGAAAACTAAAGAAACCTAAAGTTACTAACAGCATGGAGAAATGCTCGACTCGCTCTGGCCAACCAGAAGATTTTCAAGGCAGGCTTGGCTGAATGTAGTTATTTGATTATTCAGTCAGTCAGTCTGACTTACTCCATTTTTGAGTTGGTAGGTTATTGAGGTAGTTCAGTTAGTACTTGCAAACTTCGTAAAACAAACATGTGGTACTACCTCCATTACACACAAAAATTTGTGGTTGTCCAACAATAACGACATTCCTAAACACTGCGGTGAATGCAGACTGCTCTGCCAAAGAAAATTTTTCTTTAATTTCACATAAAATTCAACAATAAAATTTTAATTTTATTTGAGTAACAAGCCAGTGGAAAAGACAAGAGAGAGCAACAAGGAAAGAAAATGCTACCAATTCGTATCACCTTAAAGTAACTTAGCCTTTTATACACAAAGCTAATCCTACTTAGCATGCTGGTTCCTATTACTAACATGTAAACTGCACGTCTATTTTTGCCACCTGGAAAAAAGAGGATTAGCGTGAACTCTGATACCAGTATATAGTAATCCCTGCAGCTTAAGAATGTTTCGTTGTGTTCAGGTCACTCTACGTGTACATCCACATTTATACGAATACAAAGCAAAGCGTTAACTACTTAAATGCAATTCGCCCTCCCATTGTGTCGTTTTAGTTTTAAAATATCAGCTGACATGCCCCCAAAACTAATGGCACTGTTATTTCAGAGCGTGCGATTTTTTAATTCAGTGGTGTAGTTCAAAATAGACAATGACAAATAAATAAACACCCATTACTATAGTACGAAACAATCAACCAGCTTGCTAATTAACTCCATGGAACACAATAATTCTTCAAAAGCTCCCAATTCCCTCACCTATTCAAGAAATTCCCTGCATTGTATGGAGCCCGAAGCCTCATTTTCGTGTTCACAAGGCCCGCCACGTGTTCCTATCGTGAGCCCGATAAATTCAGTCCATGTCCCTCCCATCCCATTTTACCCCCTCTTTAATATTATCTTCCAATTTAAGACTAGTCTTCCTTGTGGTCTCTTTCGTTTAGGTTTCTCAAACAAAATCGGGTATTTATTACTGTTCTCTGCCGTAAGTAGAGTCCAGTTGAAATGTGATGGCACACGGTGAGCAGGGGACGGGAAGTGAAGGTGAAATTGGCGAATGGAGTGGGTAGCCAGTACACTTCACGCTACCTCGGAACATGGTGTATCCAAAATTACTACCGCTGATGCGCACACCTTGGCTGCCAGTAGTCGACTGAACTGACGCCCCCGCCGATTTGAATGGACTCGTCCGTTTCGCCGAAAGAAGAAATCTGGTTTCTGCACGTGTGCCATCACTTTTCAAACGCAGTCTACCAAGTTCGCCGACCACCTCATTCTTCTTGGTTCCGAAGACCCGAAAAATAATCGGTGGAATACAAAAACCGAACAGCTCCAATAGGAATTTTTCTACAGTCTTCTGCTACTTCTTCCCTCTCAGCCCCACACATCTTACTCATAACCCTATTCTTGAAAGTCAAGAGCTTATGTTCTTCCCTTAAGGTGGGACAGCAAGTTTCATACCCTGACGAATAAGAGGCAAGCTATAGTCTTGTGGGATTTAGTATTTACGTTCTTAAGGCAGCAAAAGGAAACGCAGAGAATTCTGGACCGAATGGTAGCTGCCGTTCCCCAAATACAATCCGCTCTTAATTTCTTCAGGCTTGCAATTTTTTTACTTGTTAGTGTCGTCCCCAAAATATTTGAACTTTGCTACATTTCTCAAATAATTTATAACTTCTCTTTAGTTTGCGTTTTTTTTCTGTGTTCTCTCCCCGAGACATGAAATTATATCTACTATGATTATGGCTACCGAACAACTAATGAAGCCTCTGTGTTTTTCTTTATAGTACGCACGTTTCAGCCCAACATTTTGGCATCAGTAGCAGACACTCAAACACAACGAATTCGAATTTTCGCCACTGGGGTTGTGGCTGTATCTGGAGTTAGTCCAGTTATGATTTATGCTGGATCACGTACAGGAAAAGGGTTCTATCAGATCATTTTTGTTGTCCCATGCCACCAATGCACCACATTCTCGACTGCCGTTCGGGGCTGTGCCAGCGGTTTCATGGGACTCCGCTGCACTACATTCCGCTACACTACATTCCGCCGCACTACATTCCGCAGCACTACATTCCGCTGCACTACATTCCGAGTGCAATAACACTGTGGCGTGTGTTCCTCACACAAATATACTACACCAGATTTATATTGTAGCCTTCTGGTTGACGTCACATCAAAATTTTCTACACGATTACTAACGGTTTCGCGGATTCTGCTGCTGACATCGTCAGTATAAGGTTGGTAACAATTTATGTGGGGAGGCGGCACCGTTCCCCAAATCATACTATCCGTATGTTCACCACTTTTAGAATCTTAAACTTTATACTACAAGTCACACACACTTGTTGTGTTATGCGAGTCTCCTATCGACAGAACCGGCCCTGCTCTAAGTTGTGGATGATGGTACCGAGCCCAGGCGCACATACGTATATGTCTAGTGTAAAGTCACGGACAGCCTACAGAAGGAGAACTGAGAATAACATCACTTCGATGTAAAACAAAATGTACGATTCGTCATAAAAGGTGTCGAAAATAGATCCAAGCAACGAAAATAAAAATATACATACAATTATGGATAGAATACTTTCAGATAAAATATCTTTGTGGGACGTATGCATGTATGGAATGATAATATTAAAAATGTTTGTAGACAGTGACACTAAAATCCGATCAGTTCAGTGTGGAAGAAATCGTTGGCTTCTATAAACACAGATTTCAAAAGATTTCCTTAAAATTCAGAAAGAAGCATGTATTGGCAACAAAAGAAGAATGTTGGCTTAGTTAGTGACGTCCAGTGTACGGTCAGTGAAATGAGCTCCGAAATCGTAGCCTCAAATATCGCCAATAACATTCTAGTACATTGAAATTTTAGCTTTACTGAATGAGACGTCCTGCATTTTGGTATAAAAACTCAAAGGAACACCTCCTGCCTCCTTCTTCCGCCCTGAAGATGGAAACATGTCGAAATCCGTCTCCTCGGCTTCACGCCACATCGCCAGACGTCGGTAAATTTATGTCACTGGTCAGCTGTCCCAACTTCAAACCACATACCGATCAGTTTACGAGACGTGCTATGTACATATAACGTAATATTGAGGCGTGTTGGGGCAACCATTGTTGCTGTGGAAAATCAATAAGTACTACACAATATGAGTGGGTGTTTGTAGCCTTAGGCATTCAGCATGGAATGCGCATGCGCTATATTTTTATCTGTGGCCTGTCCCGCTCTCATATAGAATTTCACCTTAGCTAATAATGTGTACGATTTCCGAAAAATAGTTCACTTACATAAAATAGGTTTTTCGGTTTTTTGTTGTAATAAGTACCAGTTACTGCATGTATAGCATGTAGCAAGCAGTCGTACATAGAGATGTAGGTAAGGTAAAGTGCACCCTTGTACAGGCACTGAGGCTCTGTACAGGCCGTACGGCCCATAGGGGGAGTAAAGGTACAGTTCTACTCTTTCTTGACCACGGCACTAGAAGGGGTGAGGGGTCAGCGTCACGCCCCGGCCGCTCTTTACGCCTGGGAAAGACACGGTACCTCTTGTACAGGAGGCTGGGTGGGCCCCAGGGCTGGGCTGGAGCGGTGCAGAAAATCTCGCCCCCACCAGGATTCGATCCCCGGACCGTCCAGCCCGTAGTCAGTCGTTATACCGACTACGCTACCCGGCTCAGTCACATATAAAACTGCCTCATATTCTCGGGACACTCTGTAACTATTATCGTAGATCTGACGCCGTATATAACATACCGCATTCTGAAACTGGAAGTACGAAGGCACATTTATCACCCCAGCATAGCTGCGCCTTACCGTGACAGCGCCAGATAAGGTTCTATCTAAACCTCACTCTGATGAACTGCAGTAGAGACAAAATTATCCAACATTGGTGTGGTGAAGAATTTTTCTTCCGTTGCATTCATGTGGGTTTAAGTACAAATATCCCGAGTACCACAACATTAAGCCAGATGTATGTCAGAGCCACCTGGGCTTCTCGCAATTATGTACAAAATATTCGGAGTAAAATCTCCACCCTTTAATTTGCGTCGTAAACATTGCACGTACGTAACACAGGAAGAGTTAGGTGTAGTTGTTTTTAACTTTTATGTGTCAGGAAATATTACAAGAATGACCTCCTTATTTAAAAAGGTCAAACGTATGCCTGCTGTTTTAGAATTCCAGTGCCTACAACCATATATATTAACGCAAGCCACTAGACGTTGTCTAATGTCAGTGTAACACAAATCGCAACTTGAGACACCCTCTCAGTAAGATCTATTTGAGTACTACCCTTAAAAACAGAGCAGATTCTTGGTTAGCTAAGTCAAAATAGGGTACTTTATCGATTTTTACACACATTGTAAAACAGATTAACTCGAGGTGTACAAGTCACCAGAGATCGCATAAACCTTCGAATGAAATTCGACATTCCAATATGCAGAATTTGATGTTCGCTGGACCGTGCATCATTGTGATAACTGAAGAATAAAAACCAACTATACTCCACTTATTATTTTATTGTACTTCTTATAGTCTCAACATGTTTCGGCCCATCATCAGGAGCTCGCGACTATAACATTGATTACCACATTGGTCGTTTCATTCTTGGTTTGCTGTAGATTGGAGGTTAGGTGTGGGTAGGCTGGAGTAGTGACCGGGCTGCATCCCGGACACTACTCCACTACCCCAACACAGCCACACCGAAACTCCAACACACATCGAAACAAGAACGCACGACCAATGTGGTGATTCAATAGAAAAGTCGCAGGCTCCTGATGATGGATGTATTAACGTCCGAAACATGTTGAGCATAGAAGAATAGAAATAAAACTTAATAACTAGTGACATCAAGTTGGTCTCTTATTCTTCACCTATCACAATGATGCACGTTCCAATATACATAAGATTTAATGTTAATAGTGTTCATAACCTTGCATTAATATTATCAATATTCTCCTGGTGCGGTATGTACATAACAGCTGTCGACTTGCTTATATGCAATAACTATTCGAATATTTGTAATGTTATTTACTTTTATCCTTTACAAATTACTTTCAGAAAAGTTATGCTTCTATAATACTGTGATATTCATATCATACGGACCAGTTCCACACATATAATTACTACGAACTTCATCCTATCCACAATTTATGGACCAAAATTTTAACCTGTACAATAAATGATCATTTTTCTACATATGCTTGTTTGATGTTAAATACCCGATGATGATACGAAGAAGATCGAAACGTAATGGAGTTTTAGTGGATTACACGTGAAAGTGCATAGTTTAATACTTGTGCATTTATTAGCATTATCTATTAAATAGTAGAAGGTAATTATCATAGTAAGGTACAGCAGGCAATATTTATCGTGCCCTTGATGATACAATAAGTAACAAGAATAGCAATCTGTCCGCATTGGGTGGAATCCGAAGTGAATGGTCTGTTTTTACACATTACATCGAGCGTCCTCAACGTGTGGACAGAGGAGAAAGACGGACTTCAGATATTGAATTCTCTCAATAATCAACCCGGGACAGCCGTCAAGAGGAGGTCCTTCAGCTGGGACTTTGAGTTGGAGTTGACAACTGCTAGTCTAGAGAACTGAGGATATTGTGAAATGTTCGCTGATGGTCGATGACGACTGGATGCAGTCGACACGCCTAGCGGCGGTCTCTTGTGAACACAGTACGTGTATAAGAACTTTGGTAAACGCAAAGGGAACGATACACTATGCCATGTTCAAGAGCATAGGACTCTGAATGCACCTGCTCAGAATAATACTAATAATAACAATTATCATTTAATTCAACGAATTGTTTAAAAGACTTGACAAAAGCTACAAATTATTACAGGCAACCACTGTAAGAAATTATAAATAAAACAGCAGGAAAATTCACAAACAAAACAATAAGACACAAAATGAATGGTACAGTTGTAATTATGCACGCTATGCAGTAACCAAACATTAAATGAGGCAAGATGGGTATCAGCAGGAAATAAAACCAACAGGTACAAAAAAGCTATTCCAAGCGTACATAAAATATGTACAACATATTAGGGAAGTGTGAGAATGAAAAACAGACATCATTTAAAGACGGAATAAGATATACACGTTTATTCACAGTCCAGGTAACGGCTCTGCCGGCACTTCTGTCCTGTTGAGACCCACAGACGTCCTGTTTTCTTCGATGTACTGAAGCTCCCCGACTTACGACCGGGTTCCGTACCGACGAACACGTCTTACGTCGACGTAAGTGTTCGTAAGTCGACAACACCTTACACATGTACATAGGTTGCCCACTTACAAATGCGGATCAGATACCCAAATACAGTACTATATTTTTCATTTTGTTACCGTGCAATGTTGTCAATGTTTTTCAAATACCAACTTATTGCACTCTTTATTTACTTGATAAAACACACCTTAAAATACGTACGTCTAATCCATTAAATTTTTTTTAATATAACACTCCTACATGTTTCAATCCTTCCGGATCATCATCAGGGAGTAAATGTTCCTATATATGAAGTTCATATATAGGAACAT